>Ga0265293_10001379_pt1 | contig 52959 bp, 44 predicted proteins | sample Munlanlewell138R_FD_192505 | JGI IMG/M metagenome (GOLD analysis project Ga0265293, IMG submission 192505) | Leachate microbial communities from a municipal landfill in Southern Ontario, Canada - Leachate well 138R | ecosystem: Engineered > Solid waste > Landfill > Unclassified | place: Canada... | reverse complement strand
TTATTATGACTGTCAAAGAGCGTTTCATGAGCACCAGGCACTGGCTCAACACTATTTTCAACGCGGCGACTGAATCCAGAACTAAAACCTGTAAAAACGCCGCATGACTTTTTACGGGACCATCAAACTTGTGGATCAGGGTAAAAACAAACCGGTGGTCTTCTGTGAGAAGGCGACGCAGATCCCGTGAACTGTCGGCCTGACAGTGTCCCTCGGTAATGACTCCTGCACTGGCAAAGGTCTTGTAGATTTGTCCGTCCAGTTCTTGCCGGTCGGTGACGATGACAAAGGTCCAGTTCCCCGGGATCTTCCTCAACACCTTCTGTGAAAAGAAGATCATGGATATGGATTTCCCGCTTCCTTGGGTATGCCAGAACACGCCCAGGCGACCCTCGCGGTCCTTGATCTCCTGCAGGGCATCCATGGCATTGCCAACACCGAGGTACTGGTGGTTCTTGGCAACCGCCTTTATGATTCCACCTCGAGCTTCCATGAAGATTGTGAAATTCTCAACGATGTCCAGAAGCCGGGATGGTTCGCAGGTGCCCCGGAGTGCCGTTTCAAGGGATATTATCCCTTCCTCGCCCTCGCTGTTGATCTTCTTCCAGTCGTTGAAGTGGCCCCAGTCCGAGGTGATGCTTCCGATCTTTGTCTCACTGCCGTTGGAAAGAAGTATGAAGGCGTTGAACCAGAAAAGATGGGAAATGGTGTCCTTATAGTCGCTCAGGTTCCCCCGGTAAGCCGTCTCCACCTGCTTGTGCGAGGCCTTCAGCTCCATAAAAATCAGGGGAATGCCGTTAACAAAACCCACCAGATCAGCCCGTCTCGTGTACATCTCGCCCACAACCCAGAACTGGGAAACCAGCAGAAAGTCGTTGTTGGCATAATCATCCCAGTCAATCAACCGCACCGTCTCGACCCGTTCCCCGTTATCTTCGGGATCGGGGAGGCGCACCTTCAGGCCATCTCTTAAATGCTTGTAGATCTCACGGTTGGCGGCAGGCATGCTCAAGCGGGAGCGGTCCCGGTTCAGCTCCTCCAGGGCAAGGTCGAAGGCTTCACTGGGCAAGTCAGGATTCAGGCGACTAAAAGCAGGAAGCAGGTGCTTGCGAAGGACGACCTCGGACTGATTGTCCCTGCCGAGGGTTCCTTCAGATCCCATGGTTTCATGGAACCCGTTGATATGCTCCCAGCCGAGCTCCTTCAGCAACTCTATGGCAGGCTGTTCGATGAGGGAGTCTTCGGAGTAGCCGGTGGGGGTCATTACCTAAACCTCTGCTTGATATATTCCTGCGTCTGGCTAGCGGCAAGCTCCGTCGTCGCCGGTCCGGTCCGAATGTAAAAGCGTTCCCTGTCTTCATCCTTCACAAACACTGGCGTGGGAGATTTGCCACACTTCACCACCAGAACCCGGTTGTCCTCGTGGTCATCGAACCGGGCATGCAAGTTTGTCATAGCAGTAACACCCATGCGGGACTTGATGATATTGACCAGATGCTGGCTCATTTTATCTTCGTTTTCAAAGCTGTCCGCTCGAATACCTATCGGACTCCCATCATCAGCAACGCCCACAACGAGGGTTCCCCCATTGGTGTTTAAGAATCCGGCCAATGTCTTCAGAACCGCCAACTCAATGCGTGGATCTTTGTTCCCGGTGTGCAGGTTCGTACGGAGCGTGGACTTAAATTCCACTTCCTCGGATTCGCCATCCATCAGGATCCGGGACAGATCGAGTACGTCTTCTGCCAGGCCTTCTTCTGCATCACCGGTAACGAGAGTTGAATAGCCTTCCGAAATGACCTGTGCAATAAGCTCACGACGCTTTTCCAGGAAATCCTGATATTGCATATGCTCCCAGTTTTCCGGAAGGGCATGCATACGATACATTCGTTCAAGCATCGCCTGCTTGAATCGCTCTTTCATGGGGGGGCACGTAGTCAGCGGGCGACTGGTCCGATATGGTGATATTGTCCCCCCACTCGACCAGTGCGTAATTGGCGATCTGGTTGGTATCCCGGATGGAGGTTATCTTCTGCTTGCCTAAATAGCCCTTGGGGAATAGATGGTGACGCTCCACGGCAGACTTCTTGGCTCGCATTGCCGGGTCCAGAAGGTCCGCCACCTTGCTGTTTGAAAATAACGCCCGTGCATCGAGCAGGACCAAAGCCGCATGATAGGCAAAAAGTGACGGGCTCCGTGGCGACGAGGTTGCCAGATCATTGGGCAGGGACAGGGTCCAGAAATCACTCGTAAGGGTGATGTCACATACCTGGCCCAGTGTTTTGACGAACCCTTCGGCGGTAGTCACATCACGCAACCGGGCAAGATCGAACTCCATAGCTGATTCAGGAGAACTGGTAAAACGGCCCGTCACTGCTGACATGAAAAACCAGCGGGCGATCAGCCGGCGGAGGGTAAACTCGTCAACCTTGTACTCGGTGCGACCTATCAAGTAGAGCATATATGAGAACAGCAGGTTATTCTGTGAGCTGATCATCTTGCTGCTACGAAATCCGGCCTGTCGGATACATTGCATAAAATCATGCCAATACTGAAGGTTGAGAACACGACTCTGCGCTTCCTTGAGAAGGGCGAATTGCTTTTCCCGGAGTTCATCGCTGAACTTTTCTGTCTCCAGGTCCTTGCCCCGCAGGATCGAATAGACATATTTCAACCGGGCCCGCTTGAAGGCTACCCCCACGGATACACGGAGCAACTGGTCCGGAGAAGGTTCGATAAAGTGATTAAAAGGTGATGCCTCCCCTTTTTTGGACGGCTTGCGGGACTCCCTGCAGAAACCTTCCAATTCAGCCCGCCCTTCATCCCAAAACACAGACATGAGAGTCAGAATAAAGTCCGCCTGATTCAGCGGCGTTCCTTTGCTGTTGATTCGGACAAAGACGTCAGACACCGATTCTTCGTCTATATCCGGTGCCAGTTCGAGGGCAACAAAAGGAAAACTCAACAACCCCTTCAGTTTTTCAATACGGTCTTCAATGATTGATTCTTCTTCTTCACTGACTTCCCGGTTGCTTCGAAGATTTCTCAAGTATTCACGTATAATCCTGGTTATCCTCGCATCATCTTCCCACAAAACCGATATGTCCGGAATAAATGCCTTGTCACGAAGTATCGCCGCATCGGTTACCTCGAACACTTCTTCCAGTGGATTAAAAGAAATCTTTATGTGTTCAGTTTCAAAGTTCTCCCTGAGAACAGGAACATTCCTTATAACAGAGTAAAGCGAAGTCAGCCGTTGCTGCCCATCCACAATGACCAAACGGGGTGGCTTCTGCTTCCTGTCTGCTCCGATGGCTCGAGAAGAATCGGTAAGTTCGTTTTCCCAAAACAAGAAATAGCCCACAGGATAGCCCTTATACATCGAATCAAACAGATCTCGGACCTTGGCATTCCTCCAGACGAAGGGACGCTGAATGTCGGGCAGTCCAATTTCCCCTAATCCGATATACTTCATCAGTAAGCTCAAGTCATAATCGACCTTTTTAAAAACGGTTTCACTCATGCCGAGATCTCCTCGGGTATTGTTATATCCAGTTCCGACACATCCATCTCCCCGGAGATGAGCTTGGGGAGAAGAAGGTCGCGGGTACGGCGGAGGATCGAGTTTTTCTGCATTAAAGATCTGATCTGGTCTTGAAGTGGTGAGACAAACTGATCAAAATAGTCCGCGATCTTCTGTGTTGGCAAAGCAAGAGGTTCCTCTTTAAGAAACTTGAAGTGGCGAGCATATGCAAAATCAGAAAGATCAATGGACAATAGGGTATAATAAAATAAACTCATTGGCATTCGTTCGTCATTCGACTTCAAAAGTTGAGTTCCATCGGCCCCGCAAGCGAATGGAAATGCGATAAACTTCAAAACCCTTGTGTGATCGCCAAAGACAACCAGTGGCAATTCATGAGAGATTAGAGATGCCTTGTCGTTGGTGTACCCACCAATAAAATCCTTCCCCTGATCGACAACAGGGATCAAGCCTTCTATGGTGTAGTCTCGTTTCTGTATTTTGGTACCTCGTTTGATCTTCTTCAGGATGTAACCGATCTTTATTACTTCCCATCCGTCAGGAATGCGGCCGAGGGGGGAAACGACGAAGCGGGTTTTTTCGTGGCCGGGGAAGCGGAAATGGACGAACCATTCCCGGTAGAGGTTCTGGGCCATCTCCTCCAGTATCTTGATGCGTCGGAGGTTGTTCTCGATCAGATCGTCATAGGCAGAAAGAATGGCGGCGATTTTGCGCTGCGTGGGAAGAGGGGGGATAGGAACATGAAAGGAAGTTAGAATTTGCGCATTAGCATTCGGCTGGGCTGCACCACCCCAATTTGCCCGAATGAATTCTTTGTATGCATTTGATTCCACAACATAGCCAACGTATCTTGGATTTACTCCATCAATGAGTTGAAGCCGCACAAGGTATGATGCGAAAATCGATTCAGGTGCCGTCTTAATATACTTAGCATACCCCGTGGTGGCTCCGGTTCGTGCAATTACAATGTCGCCTTTTCTAAGAAGGTATTTGTCTTTCTTTTTTGGTTCAATCTTACAATACGGAACACTTGGCCAGTCAATGGCCTCCGAAACAATATCTGTTATTCGGAGAAACTTTGGTCCGATATGATTGTCATTGGCACTTGCTGTATGGCCATATTGTATATTCTGGCAAATATCGCGAAGCATGCTGGTCTTCCAAGTTACGCTCATGCCTATCACACCCCCTCCAGCAACTTCGCCACATTCTCCGCAATCCGCTCTTCCAACCCCCTTGCCTCCAGGTTCAACGCCTCCAGCTCCTCATTTAGCTCCTCCAGCCGTTCCTTGAAGTCAAAGTCATCAGCTTTCCCCGCGGCCACTCCCACATACCGGCCCGGATTCAGGCTCCAGCCCTGGGCCTCGATCTCCTCAATGGTTGCTACCTTGCAGAGGCCGGGAACATCCCCATATTCTCCCTGCGGGAAATGCTCCTCCACCATACCAGAGCTATCATGCCGGTCTTCAGGTTCCTCTCCCCGGTACAGCCTGACGATGTTCGCAAGAAACTCAATCTGCTGAGGGGTAAACTCCCGGTGGGCTCGGTCTATCTGGGTGTAGATGTGACGGGCGTCAAGGAACAGGACCGTATTCTCTCTGTCTGTACCCTTCTTGCCCCTGTCAAGAAACCAGAGAGTGCAGGGCAGGGTAACGGTGTAGAACATGTTCGGCCCCACTGCCACCATGATATCCACCGATTTGTCTTCTATAAGCTGCTTTCGTATGTCCAGCTCCGAGGATCGGGCATCTGACGCCGAGTTTGCCATGACGAACCCGGCCCTGCCTTTCGTATTCAAGGCACTGTAGAATATCTGCATCCAGATGTAATTGGCGTTGTCGGTCCTGGGCAGTCCGAAGGGGAAGCGTGGGTCGTCCTTCAGCCGGTCCTTATCGACCTTGTTCACGTTGAAGGGGGGATTAGCGAGGACAAAGTCGAACTTCCCGGGACTTCTGTGCAGGTCCTCGTAATAGGTGTTCCCCTGCCGGATGTCGCCGGCAAGTCCATGAACGGCAAGGTTCATTTTATTGAGGCGCACCGTCTCGGCCACACGTTCCTGGCCGTAGATACTGATTTCTGATGAGGGACTTTTCTTGTGGTTCTCCACAAACTGTGCGCTCTGGACGAACATACCGCCCGATCCGCAGGCAGGGTCAAATATCCGCCCGTGGTAGGGTTCCAGTATTTCTACAATGAGCTTGACGATGGACGTGGGAGTGAAAAACTCACCACCCTTCGACCCCTCGGCCATGGCGAACTTACCCAGGAAGTACTCATAGATCTTTCCGAAGGCGTCGCCCTCGATGTCCATGGGAATGGAGTTCATAGTCTTGAGTAGCTCCACCAGCGTGGCATTTTCAAGGCGGTTGTAGGTCTTGGGCAGCACGTCCTTCAAATCCGGGTTATCTGTTTCCACGGCCCGCATGGCGTCGTTAATCGCCTGCCCGATATTTACTCCCTCGGGCTTTTTGAGCAGGTTCTCGAAGCGGGCTTCCTCTGGCAGATAGAGAACATTTTGGGCTTGATAGTCGTTCTTCGACACCACCCGGCGCCCGGATCCCTTGCCTTCAAGTTCCTTCCGAGCGACGGTGAACTTCTGGTCGGCATATCTCAGGAATATAAGACCCAGAACTGGGATGGAATACTCCGATGACTTGAGCCGGGAATTCGCCCGCATCTGATCAGCGGCATCCCACAGGCGTTTCTCAATCTGATTGTTGTTACCTACTGCCATTGTGCCTCCAGGTGGTCGAAAATTATGAAATACCTGCGGTCACAAATACAAAACCCCGCTCTCTGTGACGAGATACGAGGCCTGTAAATGCTTCACGCATGCTACCCTCACGGGAATCGGTTGGTGTTTACCTGTCGATGGAATTCCTGCCTGTGTCAAATTCAGAGAGAAAGAAGAACCGCTGGTCAATGTTCTGGTTATTTGTAACGGTTTGTAATCGTTCCGTCAACCTGCAAACTGCATTGGTTGGTTTTCAGGGTTGACCATTGCAACCTAAACCGCTACTACTACAGGAGCCTTCAACTGACATCTATAAACCGACAAAGCAGGGACCATATCGACTCAAAGTACCAACCCGCATCAGAGAGGGAACCATGTGAGAAGCATTTACAGGCCTCGTATCTCGTCACAGAGAGCGGGGTTTTGCATATTGGGAGTAAGGCTGATCTGAAGGATAGGAAGGTATGAAAAGAATATATGTATTGGGTTCGGGGAGTTCAATCGGACACAGTCACGGGTCGTTTCCGTCGATTGCTGATTTTTTCCCCGTTGCTCGTAAACTAGGCCTCGATGATGGAGCAAGGTTTGAGAAAATCAGAAGCTACGCACAAGGAATATATGGCGAAGATATTTTTAAGAGCAAGCGAAAAATCGATATTGAAACTTTTTTGACACACCTGGAAATTGAAATAGAAAGAACAACGTCTCCTGATTATTTACTTGTTCGCCAGCAATTACATACATTAATTCAAGACATTTTGATTCTTCTTGAAGACGGGCTAGAAGATCAAGAAAGTGAGTACGATTATTTTGTACAACAACTTCACCCCTCCGATACGATAATTACATTTAACTGGGATGTTGTACTTGACAATTCACTAGGCAGAGCTCAACTCCTTGGTGGTAATAAAAAGGATTCATATGATCCAGCACACTACAAAAATTTTGTTAATAAATTGTCTGCATTGAGTGAGCGCACTTGGGCTGGAGCGTTTCCCGAACCACCTTATGAAGAGTGGACGACCGCCCACGGCTATTATCTGAAAGCACACGGCTCGGTCGATTGGCTCTATTGTGCTAATGAAACGTGCAGGTCTTTCCGAAAGGTTTATCCTGCTCTAAACCCCCGAAAAATGAAATATTGCTCAAGTTGCCACGAACCCCTTGTGTTTTTAATTGTCCCGCCAGTATTAAACAAGGGTTATCGACAGTATCCAATGATACGTCGTATCTGGAATTTTGCTGCTAAAGAAATGACCGCTGTGAATGAATTAGTTGTATGGGGCTATAGTCTTCCACCGACGGATTTTTACGTGACATGGTTGTTGCGGCAGCCACGCGAGGCACCCCTTGAAAAGTTGGTAATAATAAATCCATCTGTAATTACGAGAAAAAAAGAGGGAATAAGCCTTGGGCTTACATTCATACGACGCTTTTATGATCTATTCCGAGATAAGGTGGCAAAAGAGAACGTAGTGCTTTATGAAAACTATCCCGATTACCATAGCAACACCGACGTGTTTCAGAAGCATCCGCTCAAGGAAAAGGATGAGGCATATAAGTCTCTCTGATGCGGTTCTTCTATTATTATGGTCTTCCAATAGAAAATTGTTGGCATATTCTTTTCTCAGATCAAGCCGTTACATTTGGCCTTCGCTCGTCAAGATTGATCGCCATATCGAAGGAAACAGGTAAGGTCATATTTGATGGGTCAGCCAACGACGAGGGATAAACCACAACCCAGGAGCACACCCATGGCATTGACAAAACGGGACATGATCGACCACCTCTCAGTAGACCTCAATCTTCCAAGGTCCGAATGTGCCAGGATCGTGGAAGGCTTCTTTGACATCATCAAGTCCGGGCTCGAGGAAGGCAACCCGGTGAAGGTCTCAGGTTTCGGGAAATGGGCGGTCAATGAAAAGAAGGCCCGAACAGGCAGGAATCTCCAGACCGGGGAGAAGATCACCACAGAACCGAGAAAAGTCATCACCTTTAAAGCCTCTGAAAAGCTGAAGAACAGTATAAACGACGAATGACCTCCGACCGGACCGGGATATTCTGGGGATGAGGGAACGGTTGCCGTCAAAGAAAGAAGGATCGTTTTTCTGAGGAACCATGAAACGCACAATAATTCCAAGGGGAGAGAGAATTCCCGTATATTTGTCACCTCGTCAGCGTGATCTGCTTCGGGACCACACATTCTGTAATCCCGAGTATGTCGCCCTATCTGTTGTGGAGAAAAAGGGGGTACGGTTCGGTTGGTCTCTTGATGAGATCGAAGACATCCATGGGCATGTTGCCGCAGCGGCGAATCATTGTGAGAACCGAAAGCTTCAGAGAGAACTGGACAGCCTGTTTGAAAAACTGGGGACATATTTGATCTCCTGCGAAGAGGAGAGCTGAGTCAGATATTCCGGCATACGTAAAAGCCAATGTTTCCCAGCAAGACATACACCACTGAATCCGAAATCGAGTCCTCCCATGACCGTTTATATAATACCCGTGAGCAGGCTCAGCCCTGAAGCCCTGGAGGGCGTGATCGGGGAATTCATCTCCCGATACGGGACCGACTACGGCGAAATTGAGGTTTCCTGGGAAGCGAAATTCAACCAGGTGAAATCCCGGCTTGAGAGTGGACTTGCCGTTCTTCTCTATGACGTTGATACTGGAACTACCACCATCGTGCCGGCCAATGATCCGATCTTGAAAAAACTTGACCCCGTGACCGAATAACCGACTCCGACTATCCGACATGAGAAAAACCGATTTCGTCAAGTTGCATCGCTATTTAAGGCGCTTTTTCAAACCATCGACTGCCCGGTATATTCTCATAGTCGTTTTTATCGTTTCAGCACTTTCTATATTTCTTGTCTCGCCGGATAATGAAAATGATCTCTACTGGACCGGTACGGTAACACGGGTTGCCGATGGCGATTCCATCACGGTCGTGCGGCTCCATGGCGGCCCAGAGGATCGGGTCAGAATACGGCTCTATGGGATCGACGCGCCTGAAACAGATCAGCCCTATGGTAAAACTTCCGGCAGATTCGTCCATGACATGGTTTACGGGAAGGACGTGACGATCCGGGACTTCGGGCCGGACCGCTACAAACGGACTGTGGCCATGGTCATTACCTCTGATGGCGTCAACGTGAACGAGCGGGTGGTGCAGGAAGGGCTCGCATGGGTCTATGATTATTTCTGCAGGGAGCTGATCTGTGACGACTGGAAGGAGTTGGAGGAGCACGCCAGGGATAATGAAACAGGATTGTGGGCCGATGAGTTTCCCATCGCTCCCTGGGATTGGCGGCGGGGAAAACAGGCAAAATGAACCACAATCCGAAATCAATGGGCATTCCGGCGCATTCTGATCGATGCCGACTCACTCCATAAACGCAGGAGTCTGAATTTTTCACTTGTCAGCTCATTGCAATTCATAACATTTACCTTGCTTTAGCCTGGGGAAAAGACTACTATCTCGGCCTATCCCACCAATTTTATTATATTCAATCACGTAAAGGAGAAATAACGCCAATGGCCACAAATCTGCTGGAATTGACCACGGACATTGTTGTCGCCCACGCTTCCACGACGGAACTTTCGCCGGAGGAACTGCTGCAGGAAATCATGATGGTCTATGCGACCCTTCAGGCCCTGGAAAGAGACGATGTCGTGGAGGAACCCGAAGCGCCACCGAAAAAGCGGGGAAGAAAACCAAAGAAGGACAGTGAGCAGGCTATGGAGCCTGCCACGGAAGAGGCCGTTCAAACAATGCCTGTCGTTGAACCTGCAGCGCCTGTCATATCTGACGAACCGGTGCTTTCCTTTGAAGAGGCTTTCCAGGAGGACACCATCGGCTGCATGATCTGCGGGAGGACGGGATTGAAGACCCTCAAGAAGCACCTGGCCGTTGAGCATGACATGAAACCGGGCCAGTACAAGCGGAAATTCAAGATTCCCAAGGATGTCAACCTGGTTGCGCCCAGTTATGCCGCCGCTCGTCGCCAGATGGCCATCGACAGGGGGCTGCCGGAGAAACTGGCCGCTGCACGGGCTGCGAAAAAGAAGGCGGAGTAGGCGGCTTTTAAGGCCCTTAAACGGCTTTTGGTGGTCAAAAAAGTCAATAAAATCAGGTGGAGTACGCTTGGTTTCGCCCTCTCACGCCGGAAACCGGGGTTCGATTCCCCGCGGGGACGTCAGTAAACACGAACAGGGGGCTGGAACGTCTTTTCCTGCCCCCTGTTTTCTGTTTCATGTTCCGGGTCAAGTCCTTATTGATGATTTGCCCCCAAACATATGCGATATGTATTGACATTACACGTTTCTATCCCTATAGTTCGCACCATAGCAATCATTGTTCGAATATAGTGAGGATCTGATGGTGTGACGCAAGAATCCCTGCACATCACTGCGAGGCGGCTTCATCTTGCCCTGAAGAATACCGTACGTCACAGTGCCGCGACCAGAAACAAAGGTGAAAGCATCTGGGTTCGGGCGACACGGCTCGAACATACGGGATATGGAGAAGGGTGTCCCAGAATCTACGTGACCGGTGAGAACCTCGATTCCAGCCTCTTGTGGATCAACGATTCTTTTGCGGGAAGCCTGTCAGCATTCGCGACACTGGACGAGCTGAAGCACTGGATACTCAGCAATACAACCGTCATCGACCGTTATCCTTCGGCATGGTGTGCCGTCGAAATGGCTCTTCTCGACCTCCTTGCGCGGGAGTCGGCCTGTTCCGTTGAAAAATTGCTGGGGGTGCATGAACAGTCCCGTTGCGGCAGTTACACGGCAGTCCTCGGAAACGACCCACCCCGGGAATTTACCAAACTGGCTGAACAATACCTGATCCAGGGATTTACAGATTTTAAAATCAAGTTGAGCGGAAATGTAAAAGACGACCTGGAAAAACTGAATATAGTCGAGGCGCTGTCGGAGCAACACCACCTGCAGCCCCTTCGTATTCGCCTCGATGCCAATAATGTGTGGACCGACCGCCTTGACGGTGCCCTGGCCTCTACGCGGGAGCTGGGAATTCATCGTTTGTTCGCCGTGGAAGAACCCGTGGGAGTACGACATATAGAAGACATCAGCAGGTACAGCATGTCAACGGGTCTTCCCGTCATCCTGGATGAGAGTCTGTGTACCCTTCAGGATCTCGACCTCTTCAGAGGCGTGCCCGGTCAATTCATCGCGAACATCAAGGTGTCCCGGCTGGGTGGTCTTATTCGATCCCTGAGGATGATCGAAGAGATAAAAAAGCTGGGATGGCCCATTATTGTCGGTTGTCACGTGGGCGAAACGTCTCTGCTGACACGGGCCGCCCTCGTTGTCTCTGCTGCCGCGGGAGAAAACCTTACGGCACACGAAGGGGCATTCGGGGATTATCTCATGGAAGGAGACCCGGCACAACCTATGCTCAGGTTCGGACATGGCGGCCTGCTGGACTTATTGTCACCCTATCACATAAAGACCGCCCTGGGTGAGGAAGTTATACCAGTAGAAAACTGGAAACGCGGGTTCGGCATGCAATGCCGGATGCCCTTCTTTCGCAGTGAGGATGATTCCGGGACAGACACTTGAAGTGTCCGATGGAACAAAAATTCATTTGGCTTTACTTCATCGAAAGGACAACCTCAAAATTGATGGTCCCGTAAAAAGTGGAAAAACGTCTGATTGGGTACGGCGTTGTAAAAAGCTCCTTGAGGCACAGCGCTCACATCCTGAGGAATGAGGCGTGCTTTGCGGTACGCCACAGTGACGAAGGAGAGAGCGCAATCAAGCATCCGGCTATAGTGCCGGAGGCATGCCTCCGGTAAGTTTTTACGAAGCCGTCAAAGTTGACCTGTAAAGGGCGCATACAGTGGAAAGCGATAGAGAGGTCCCGATCCCCGATCCTGTAGAGAAACCATTCTACTTCCGACGCCAGGATCTTTTCAGCAATCCGGACCCGAAGAATACTATCAAGGGAAACAGGCTGATCAACCTGTGGAACAGTCACCACTTTATGAGGACCACCGTATACGTCCACGTTCGTCACCCCGATCACAAGGACGATCTTCTGCTTGAAGCCAACCCCGCCCCGTGCAGCGATGGCGTGATGGCCTGTCGGTGGACCGGAAAAAACACCGCCTTCAGAGAGAAGGCACGTATTTTGAGTGTTGTCTTCTCCGACGGGCACAGACTGATTCTCGTACCGGTACAACTCGAAGATGTTTTCGATGAGTACTTCACCCTCAAAATTCCCGAGAATGGATACATACTGGGTAAACGTCGTGCCAGGCGATATCTCTGCCTGCGGGCCGTTGCCGCCGAAGTGGTGCAGCAGGGTTTCAGGGCTCGCGGTCATCTGACGGACTTCAGCAATGCGGCGTTCTCAGTCAATGTCACTCCCGAATCACCGGGCTCATTCCGCTGGTTTAATCCCAATAACCCCTCGACGGTCATCCTCTACCGCAACGGACACATAGTCTATTCGTCATCGTGCCGCTGTATCCGTCAGACAGCGGATCACGAGGCACGGTGCATCGTTTTTGCCCCCCGGGAAGACAAGATGAACCGTTTTCCAAAAAAGAAGTGGCGGAGTCCCCGTGTGAAGATCACGCCCATACCGAATATCGCCTTCGACCATCCAACGATTGACAAAAAAGTTCAGATTGACATCCACGACCTTTCAACCTCGGGATTTTCCGTGCGTCTTACCGGCGATGAAGACGTCCTCATGGCGGGACTCATTATCCCCGACATGTCCATTAATTTTGCCGGCGCTTTAAAGATCATGTGTACGGCACAGATTCTGTATCGCCGTGAAGACAAGAAAAACATGATTCGGTACGGTTTTGCTTTCCTGGACATGGACGTTACCAATTACAACCGCCTGTGTCATATCGTCATCGGTTGTATCGACCCCGGCACCCATGTGGCCGATGAAGTCGATTCCGATCAGCTCTGGGAATTTCTCTTTGAAAGCGGGTTCATATATCCCGAAAAATACGAACTGCTCCAGGCCCACCGCGATCCCTTGAAAGAAACCTATCGCAGACTTTACCGGGACAACCCGGACATACTGGCCCAGCTGACCTACCAGAGAAATGGAAATATCTACGGACATACCTCCATGGTGCGCTCTTACAGGAAAACCTGGATGGTTCACCATCTCGCCGCGAGAAAGCTGGGCAATAAAAGGACGGGGCTTAAGGTTTTAAAACAGATTATGCACTATTTTAACGGTCTCTATCGGCTGCCATCGGTCGGCATGGATTATATGATGTTCTACTTCCGCCCGGAAAACCGTTTTCCCGATCATTTTTTCGGCGGTTTCGCGAGGCACTTCAACAATCCCCGCGCCTGCTCCCTTGATCTTTTTTCCTACCTCAATTACCGGAAGTCGAAACCCGGCTGTTCATTTCCCCCCGGATGGTCGCTTGGAGCCTGTTCGGAAACAGACATTGACGAGATACAGCGTTTTTACCGCAACTCTTCTAACGGCCTTCTGCTGGATATTCTCCACTTGAGAGAAGATGAAGAGGAAAGAGACTCTCTGTCACAGATGTACGCCCGCCATGGATTTTTCAGAAGCTGCGAGAGCTTTTCATTAAAAGATAACGGGATTCTAAAAGCGGTAATCGTGGTGAACCGGTCCGATATGGGTCTCAGCCTGTCGGATTTCCTCAACGGGATGAAGATCCTGGTTGCCGACACGGAGGGACTGCCCTGGGAGACACTCTCCACGGCTGTGGCAGAACTTTCCGGCTGTTATAACCTTGACAAAATACCGCTTTTAATTTACCCATTCTCTTACCTTGAGAAGAAAGGCATACCGGAGGAAAAACGCTACAACCTCTGGATACTAGATGGCCATTACTCTCAGGAATACAGTGACTACATGATGGAGAATGCAAAGCTGAGGCTCAGATTCATACTTCGACTCCTCGTCAAACGATACCTGAAACGATAATGGAAGACATTCCGCTCTATAACAGCCGTATCACCAAGAGTTACGTTGAGTACCTGAACGAGCACCTCCCCGATGTCGATGTCGAACCGCTTCTGAAATACGCGGGCATTGAGAAGTACCAACTGGATGACGAAGGGCACTGGTTGACCCAGAAGCAGGTTGATCGTTTTCATGAAATACTTGCGAGAACGGCCCAGGACCCGGACATAGCGAGAAAGGTGGGACGGTTTTCCGTGACTTCCCAGGCCTCGGGAGCTTTGGGGAAATACATCCTTGGATTCATAAACCCGGCAACGGCTTACGCTGTCCTGGAGAAAATCAATTCACGCCTCAGCCGGGGCACCGTCCTGGAAACCAGGGTCATCGGGAAAAATAAAATCGAGGCAAAAGCCTTTGTCCGGCCGGGAGTGATCGAAAAACCCTACCAGTGCTCGAACCGGCTTGGCGGGCTGGAGGCGCTGGCAAAACTTTCCACCCAGAAATTCGCAACCATAGAACATCCCGTCTGCATACACAAGGGGGGGGATTGCTGCCTCTACATCATCTCCTGGGAACCATCCCCGACCCTCGTCTGGAAACGAGCCCGGAACTATTTTCTCGTCCTCGCCCTCGCAGCCTCCGCCGCCCTGTTCGGCTTCATGGAAACAGGCCCCTGGATCGCCCTTTTTTTATCCTTTATGTTCGGTACGATGGGTCTCGCGCTCTATGTCGAGCATCTTGAAAAAAAGAACCTGCTTTTGAACATCAAGAACCAGGGGGAGGCCGCCGAAAATCTCCTCAACCAGATCAACAAGCGATATAATGAGGCCTTGCTGGTCGAGGAAATCGGCAAGACCGCCTCCATGCTCCATGAAGTCGATGTACTCCCGAAGCGTATCCTGGATACACTGATCAAAAGGTTGGATTTCGACCGGGGCATCATTATGCTCGTCAACAAGAAAGAGAACTGCCTCATCTACGCGACGAGCACCGGGTACAACCCGAAAGATGATGACTACCTCAGGAACATTAAGTTCCGTTTGGATAATCCCCACTCAAAGGGTTCGTTCGTGGAAGCTTTCAAAAAACAGCAACCCGTTCTGATCAACGATATCGAGGACATTGAGAACGACCTGTCGCCCAGAAGCCGTGACTTCCTCCATACCATGGGAAGCAGGTCCTTCATTTGCGTTCCCATAATATATCAGGGAGAATCTATGGGAATCCTTGCCGCCGACAATATCCAGTCGAAAAGACCGCTCAGCCAGATAGATATGAGCCTGCTCATGGGAATCGCCCCGCAGATCGGTATCGGCATCAGCAATGCCATGTGGCATCAGAAGATAAAGGAAAGCGAGGAACGCTTCCGCTCCCTCAGCGAAAATGCGCCGGACATCATCTATACTCTCGGCATCAAAGGCGAGTTTACCTATATCAACCCGGCGATTGAACCTGTTCTCGGATACCGCCCCGAGGAGCTGTTGGGGAAATATTTCATAGATATTGCGAGAAAAGAAGATGCTGTCAGGACAATCAGAGCCTTTAAGAGGGTCAGGGATCTTAAGCAGACCATAAAGGAGGAAACGGCCATCATACCTCACAAGGATGGTACAGATCGATATGTCAGCATCAGTTGCGCTCCGAATTTTGATTCCGACGGCCAGTTCGTCGGCGTGGTGGGAACTTTTAAAAACTTGACGGAAATCAAGAAAACGGAAACCCAGTTGGAAAGTAATATACTCAAGCTGCAGTCGGCAATGAGCAGCACCATCGATGCCATTTCAATCATTGTGGAATCCAGGGACCCCTATACGGCGGGACACCAGAGGCGGGTCGCGCAACTTGCCACCGCCATAGCGGAGGAATTGGATCTGCCGGAAGAAAAAATCGACCAGATCCGCATGGCAAGCCTGATCCACGACTTGGGGAAAATATATATACCTTCTGAAATATTGACTAAACCGGGAAAATTGAACCAGGTTGAATTCGCGATGATGAAATCACATCCGGAAGTCGCCTGGAACATATTGAAGCGAGTAGACTTCATTCCCGCTATTGTCGACATGGTCTACCAGCACCATGAACGAATGGACGGCTCGGGATATCCCCAGGGCATCTCCGGCAACGAGATATTGCTGGAAGCAAGAATAATAGCTGTGGCGGATACGGTTGAAGCCATGGCAAGCCATCGGCCCTATCGGGCGGCCCTGGGGACGGACGTCGCATTGGAAGAAATACAAAACAAACAAGGGGTCACCTATGACTCAAGAGTGGTGAATGCCTGTTTGAAACTCTTCAAGGAGAGGGCGTTCAAGTTCATTGATCTGGAAGAATCCTCCGGCATGACCGCATGAGACGCCCCTGTTGAAGACCACCGGCCGCACCCCGATGTCACCACATCCGCCGTCTTTTTCCGATACTTCTCCAGTCGTGCCGAAGACTTCATCCACACTTTTTCACAGGATGTTCATATTTCATGAACTCGTAAAAGATCCGAGAGCAGAGTAACCATTCTGCCGACGGTAACCGGCGGAGAAGGGATAGGTACTCCTCCGGTCGGGCGAGTGGCCATAGTACATCAATCGCCGAAATCACAGGCGAAATTATTCCTGCCCCGCGCAATCATTCCCCTTGACTTGAAGTGTCTTCATCACTATATTATATGAAAATTTAACGGCTTCGAAAAAAGTTGCCGGAGGCATGCCTCCGGCATTATAACCGGATGCTGGATTGCGTTGCATCCCTCGTCACTGCGGCGTACCCCAACGCAGGCCTCATTCCTCAGGATGCGCGCGCTTTGCCGACGAATCTTTTACAAAGCCGCCTTCTTTTGGACGTTTTCGAACTTTTTACAAGGCCGTCACGTTCAGTACGGCAGGCATGCGAAAAAGAGACCTTTGCAAAACTATTGATTTTGTCATTTCGACCGCAGGGAGAAATCTTGCAACATATCGATATTAAAGAAAGAGTTCTCGTCGCGATGCTCCTCGAAATGACAAAATAGGCCTCAAAAAGGCATTTTCATATAAGGCGTTCTACAGACAGTTACTACTCTAACCCGTGCGCGAGGAGGTACCAGAAATGAGAAAGTTTATGAAGGCAGCAATCGTCTCTTTGTGTGTCGTAGCCCTGTTCGGTGTGGCGGCGACGGCCGGAGCCCAAACGGAAATCGTCATCGAACCCAAGGCTGAAAATTTCGTCTTTTTTGTGGACAATTCCGGTTCCATGGCTTTTGACTACGGTAAGGCCGGTATGACAAAGGCAGAGGCAGCCCGGGAAGCCCTGGCGGCTATTAACAATGATATACCCGGAATGGATGTCAACGCGGGGGCATATACCTTCGGACCTTACAAGGAATACAGCCCTGCCAGACCCTTCAACCGTGAGGCCCTTGCCGGTACCCTGTCGGCAATCCCGACGGACATACCTGTTTTCGGCCGTATGACCCCTATGGGTGATGGCCTGCAAAGCCTGAACGCTCCCCTGTCAGGCCTTCGGGACCGCATCGCCGTAATTGCCGTTGCGGACGGCGAGTCAAACTGGGGACCGGAGCCCCGGGGTATCATGCAGGGTATGTACGACAGCTACGGAGACAAAATCTGCTTTCATTTCATCAGCTATGCCCAGACTCCGTCTGAAAAGGCCTTTATTGACGATCTCGCGGGGCTCAATGCCTGCTCCGTTGTCGCCGATGGCGCCAGCCTGATGCAGGATGCTTACCGTGCCGATTTTATTGAACGCGTATTCTACACGACCAGGGAAGTAACCGTTGCTGCCCCCGCCCCTCCTCCCGCTCCGGCCGAAGAAGTAATCGTGTTCAGCAATATCAATTTTGATTTTGACAGTGCGGTGATCAAGGCCGAGTACGCTGAGCTTCTTAAGGAAGCGGCACGAATGCTCAAAGCCCGCCCGGGCGTCAAAGTCGCCGTGGAAGGTCATACCTGTAATATCGGACCCGCTGACTACAACATGAAGCTGTCCCAACGGAGAGCCCAGGCCGTGGCTGATTTTCTGGTCAGAGAAGGTATAAGCCGTGACCGTCTGGATGCCGGTGGATTCGGTCTGACGAAGCCCACCTTCAACAATGATACACGGGAAGGCCGCGCCCTGAACCGCAGGGTTGAATTGCGCCTGCAGTAAGCAACTGACGAAGCAGGAGGTCGCGAAAGACTCTTCGTATCGCCTTTCGCGGCCTCTTGCAGCCTTTGGAACCTGAATGGATCATGGACCACCCGGCATAGGGGCGCAGTGCGTCCGGGAACTACCGATGAAGAGGGGAATCACCGTCCTGATTCTTGTGCTGGTACTCTTCCTCGGCATCCCCTGTTCCTATGCCGGCAGTCAGGAAGGAACAACGGTACTCGGCAAGGACCATACCCTGTATGTCCAGTTTCAGGATTTTGCCGCGTCCCGTATTCTCACTCTCAACAGGAACTTTCTTCACCGACCGGATAATGTGTCTATTACGGTCGGGAATCCCCATTTTACGGGACGCTATTTCAGCATCGACCCTTCGACCACCACCATTGAAGTAAAACTCACCGGTTCACGTCTGACGCCATACATCGGAGTGCTTACCTACATCGAAAGCATCTACGAATGCAGGGGACCGTCCCGCATAAGCGCTTCAAAAGGCCCCTTTTACCCCGTCAGTCACCGAAAGGTAACCGAGATATTCCGCTATAATCACAACCGGTGGCAATGACATTCGTGACGCCGAAGGGATAGAAAGGTACGAGCAATGCGAAGCAGAATTGCCGAAGCCATCGGATTACGCTATTGTCCTGTTGCCCTTTCCCGGAGCGACGAGGTACCTCCGGGATCTCTCCAGTTCAAGGAAGGGCGCTGGGGTTGCGTTATGTGGCTTGCGACCCATGCGGCAAAAGGAAAACCCGCCGCGTGCGGGATCAAGACTTTCGGTTGCCCGGGCGGCGGTGTCGGCTTGGGATTCGGAAACCAGTACGTCAACTTTCCCGGCGGTGTCCCCGGGTTCTGCCATTTCCTCTCCTCGGGAAACGCCTCACGCGAAGGGGGCAGGGAACTGGCCGAGACAATCAAACCTTTTGTCACCTCCGACACATTCGACAATTTTCTTGAGGGTGAACGATACCTGAAGGGACCTGAGCAGGTTTCCGCCTTTATCGACAACTTGCCCATCAGGGACATGCCCGGATCTTTCGCCGTCTTCAGGCCCCTGGATGATGTCGAAGGTGGAAACGACGTGCCGGAAGTCATCATTTTCTTTGTAAACCCCGATCAGTTCTCAGCCCTCGTTGTACTGGCCAATTACGGTCGCACGAACAATGAGACAGTTATCATGCCCTTCGCGGCCGGGTGCCAGGCCATAGGAATCTACCCCTGGCGGGAGGCACAATCGGACGCGCCCCGGGCAGTTGCGGGCCTGACGGACCTCTCCGCGCGGGTCCATGTCCGCCGCCGACTGGGTGAATCTAACCTGATGACCTTTGCCGTTCCCCTGTCCCTCTTCAAAGAAATGGAGGATAACGTGGAAGGATCGTTCCTGCAGCGACCCACCTGGAAAAGTCTGCTCTGAAGCTTGATGGGTGCGACCTGAGCGGCTATTCATGGGACGACAGAAAAAATACTACGCAGTCTTGCGGGGGAGAAAACCCGGAATATACGAAAACTGGTTCGGTCCCGGCGGCGCCGAGGAGCAGGTACGGGGATTTGCCGACGCCCGCTATCGGGGCTTTTTTTCGCGGGGAAAAGCCGAGACGTGGCTCCGCAATCCCGATGAAAGAACAGAAAAGAACCCCCCGTCGAAAAAAGGCGGTCCATCCTCACCAAGGGCACAGGTCCGGCCAGGCGACGTGATCATTTACACCGACGGCGCCTGCCGCGGCAATCCGGGGCCCGGCGGCTACGGTGTCGTCATTATAGATGGAGAAACAAGGCGAGAGTTGTCCCGGGGTTTTCGGCTGACCACGAACAACCGTATGGAATTGCTGGCCTGCATTGCCGCCCTGGAATCACTCGAAAAACCTTCTTCGGTCGTACTCCACAGCGACTCAAGCTATGTGGTCAATGGCATCAACAAGGGGTGGGCTGAGAAGTGGCGGGCAGGCAACTGGATGAGAAACCGCGTCGACGCGGTCCGCAACGTCGATCTCTGGAAGAAGCTGCTCGGGCTCTGCGAAATGCACCGGGTCCGCTTCGTTTGGATCCGCGGCCACGCGGGAGACCGGGAAAACGAACGCTGTGACAAACTGGCCCTACAGGCGGCTGAAGGCAGCCGCCTGTATGTGGATCACGGCTACAGGGGAAAACGGCAGGAGGGTCACGAACAGGTCGCCCTTTTGAAAGAAGGGAAGAGCAATGGCAAAAAATGATTTCGTCTTTCATCACCGGCGCCGCATAGAATACGCGGACCTCGACGGACAGGCAATCGTGTTTTTTGGAAATTACCTGAAGTACTTCGACACGGCGATTACGGAATACCTGCGTTCCCTGGGTTTCGACTACGGAACAATCCTGCTTGAAACCGGACATGACGTACACGTCGTCAAGGCTTCGGTGGAGTTCAAAGAGCCCGTCCGTTTCGATGAGATCATCGATATTCATGTCCGTGCCGCCCGATTGGGGAGATCATCCCTCACCTTTGCCCTTGAAATCTATTGTGGGGCGGAAGAGGTGCCCCGGGTGACAGGGGACGTGGTGTGGGTCACCATGGATCAGAAAACCCGGCGCCCCGCACCCGTCCCCGAAGCGCTGGTCGTCCGCCTGGCTGAAATGGAAGGATCCGGGTTGGACCGCGGGTAGCAGGGGGAACAGCCGGAACCCCGGCCCGTACCTCGTTTCAAACGTCAGGTGGGAGATACAGAAAAAGGAAACCTTGGGAATCCTTCGTCTCGCCCTGGAGGACGACCCTGTCGTACAGACGTCGGAAACGCGGAACGTCGAGCATAGCTTCTCCTGTCGTGGTTGTTGCCGTGGCCTGTTTCAGACCCACCCTTTCCTCGGCGGCACGGTGATGTTCCCGGCAACCGGCCCATACGCTCCGGTGAGTGTCCGGCAGTGCGCCGCCCGCCGGAGAAATTCATGGAGTAATGAAAGGATCCGACATGACCTTCAAAGAAGCCCCTCCTTCACCTGTGCACAGGCGAAGCATCGAAGTCGAAACCTTCGAGCACGGCGCCACTTCCCTTCTCGTGGTGGGGCGTCTCCGGGACAATCGCTTTAATGAAACGCGTTCCTTCGGCGGAACGGTTTTTCCGCCGGGCATCGTTCATGACATGATCATCAGGCTTATAGTGCGACGGTCGGACATGACCATCGAATCGATCGACGTTGAAATGCCCCGCACGCCCAGGGACGAGTGCCTGGAAGCACAGAATTCCCTTGACCTGTTCAGGGGCACGAGAATCGAACGGGGATTCACCGACCGGGTCAGGGCGTCAGCCGGAAAAGGCAGAGGATGCACTCACTTGGCATCCCTCTTTCTGGCCATGGGATCGGCGGCCGTTCAGGGAGCATGGTCCGCCATGGCAGAACGGCCGTTGCGATTAAAAGACACCGGGGAAGCAGCGTGCGCGTTACTGGAGGACACCTGTCTCGTCTGGCGCTCGGGCGGTCCGGCCATGAAACAGCTCCTGGAGCGGATAGATCAGGACAAAGCCCTGGATGACGAACGTCCTGTCCGAAAATGATCGCCTGTACCAAGAACTGTTCTTCACAGATTCAGTCGAGGGAGAGGATGATCCCCATGGAATATCGGATCAAGGGACAGAAGGAACTGGATGAACAGGTCCGTGACAGGGGGCTCTGCACGGGATGTGGCGCCTGCGTGAACCTCTGTCCTTACCGGGTATTTTACCGTGATCGGACCATCACGCTAAACCCCTGCGACATACCCTCGGGACGATGTTACGCCTTCTGCCCCCGGACTCCGGTGGATCTCGATGAGATGCGCCGCCGCTTCTTCGAGCAGGCGGAGTTCACGCCGGAAATCGGTCCGGTGAAGGATTTCTGCATCGCCCGGGCGACGGACGAGGCAACCAGGGAATCGTCTCAGCACGGGGGTGTTGTTTCAGCCCTCATGACCCTTGCTCTCGAGGAAGGATTGATCGACACCGCCATCGTCTCTGAAGGACGGGAAGGTTTCCTGAAGAAAGGGGTGGCTCTCTCCGAGCCGGATGAAATCCTGAAGCGGGGCAAAAGCACCTTTATCGTGTCACCCGTCATAGCCGAATTCAACCGCGTCGCCCAGGGCGATGCCGGAGCAATCGGTGTGGCGGCCACACCCTGTCAGGCCTTTGCCCTGTCCCGGATGCGCCTCAAGCCCGACCTGCCTTCCGGTGACAATCCCATCGACAAGCTCAGGATCGTGATCGGCCTCTTCTGCGGTTTCACCCTGTCACAGGCCAGCCTGGTCGAGCTGCTGAAGGAGTCGTCGGCCGATCCTGAAACCGTTACGGGAATGGAGATTCCCTCCGGCCGGGACGTCCTCGAAGTTTACACGAACAGTGGCCTGCTCCGGTTTCCCCTGGCCGTGGTTCAATCTTTCATCCGCGAAGGGTGCCACTTCTGTATCGACACGACGGCGGAGTACGCCGACCTGTCCGTCGGCTCGGCCCGTTTTTCGGAAAGGTGGGAAGAAAACCGCTCCTGGAACCAGGTAATCGTCAGAACCGCGCGTGGAATGGACCTGCTCACCATGGCGCGGGAAAAGGGTATCCTCGAGTTTCGCCACGCCTCTCCGGAGAACCTGGAAACATTGAAGCGGGCGGCAGCTGAAAAAAAGCGGCAATCCCTGAAGAACCTGGCAGAAAAGAGCGGCAATCCCCGTGACCTGATTTACCTGGATGCCGATGATGCCGTCCTGGCGGCACTGACGCGAGGAGACACCCATGTCGAAGCTGATTGAAATGCGGGAAGGGGAACTCCATCTTCTCATGGGAAACGAGGCCCTTGCCCGGGGCGCTCTGGAAGCGGGTATGCAGGTGGCAGCCGCCTACCCTGGTACGCCGTCATCGGAAATCCTGAAAAATCTCGCCGGCGTAGCTTCTGAACTCAACTTGTATGTGGAGTGGTCCACCAACGAAAAGGTCGCACTCGAGGTGGCCGCGGCGGCTTCTTTCGCCAGCCTGCGATCGTTGTGTATCATGAAGCAGAACGGTGTCAACGTGGCTTCCGACTTTCTGCTCCACTTGGCCGGTTCGGGCATTCGAGGCGGCATGGTACTCGTCTGCTGCGATGATCCGGGAGCCCTGTCAAGCGTGAACGAAGGCGAATCCCGTCATTTTGCCCGGATGATCGAACTCCCCCTGCTGGAACCCGGCGATTTTCAGGAATCCAAGGATCTGATGGCCTGGGCCTTTGAATTGTCGGAACAACTCGGGACGCTGGTCATGTTGCGTAGTGTAACCCGCCTTTCCCATGCCAGCGGTATGGTGCGGGCGGGACGGTTGCCCCCCGGCGGCGGGCGGCACGCCGATTTCCGTCATGACGGCCCTGTCCTGGACCCCCGTGAAGGCCCCATGATCAGTCTCCCCGTTGAGTACAAACACGACCTTCAACAGGAACGGGTCTGCCGTGCCCGTGATCTGTTTGAGCACTCTTCTTTCAATACCTATGAGGGACCGGAAAACCCGGAGCTTCTGGTTATCTCGAGCAGCGTCTGCTCCCTCTACAGCCGGGAGGCAATTCACATGCTCAACCTCGCCGGCAGGGCAGGACTTCTGAAGCTCGCCACCACCTGGCCTCTGCCGCCGGACCTGCTGGGCAGGCACCTCTCCGCCGCCGGAAAAATCCTGGTGGTAGAAGAAGTACTTCCTTTCCTGGAGGAAAACGTCAAGGTACTGGCAGCCGAACGGGCGGCGGATACAGATATCGGGAAGTTTTACGGAAAGAGTGATGGAAGGCTTCCCATGACGGGTGAGCTCTCACCGGACATCGTTGCGGCGGCCTTGCGCGATATTCTCGATATCCACGATGCAGGAACGAACCGGAAGTATGAGGAGAAGGATCCGGACACAATCCTGCCCCTGATCCCCCGACGGGGTCTTTCCTTCTGTCCCGGCTGTCCCCACCGGGCTTCCTACTGGAGCATCCGTACGGCCCTGAAACTCGATGGCCGTCGGGGATTCGTCTGCGGAGACATCGGCTGTTACACGCTGGACGTTTTCCCGGGCGGCGCCAACACCCTCAAAACCCTCCATTCCATGGGATCCGGAACGGGCGTGGCAAGCGGGTTCGGTCAATTGTCGTCCTTCGGCCTCGACAGACCTGTCCTGGCAGTCTGCGGTGATTCAACCTTCTTCCACGCCGCCATGCCGGCCGTGGTAAACGCCATTCATCACCGGGCGAGGATCACCATGGTGATCCTCGATAACAGCGGAACGGCCATGACGGGGTTCCAGCCTCATCCGGGTCTGCCCGTCAATGCCATGGGACAGGAAACACCCGCAGTGGATATCCAGAAGGTCTGCGAAGCCATGGGTGCCCGGGTCGAGGTGCGCGACCCCTTTGACCTGGCCTCCACACAGGAAACCCTGAACGCCCTCATGGAGAACAATGACGGACTTAACATCCTGATCCTCCGGCAGTCCTGCAGTCTGTCTCCGGAGAAAAGGGGATCAAAGACGTATAACGTCCGGGTGGATGAGACTCTCTGCATCGGCGAGGATTGCGGCTGCAACCGCCTCTGTACCCGCCTCTTCCGGTGTCCCGCACTGCTCTGGGACAGGGAACGTGGAAAAGCTCGCATCGACGAGGTTCTCTGTGTGGGATGCGGTGTATGCGCCTCCATCTGCCCTCGATCCGCCATTCTGAAGGAGGTACCTGCATGATGGCCACGATGGCTCCCCGACTCCCCGGCGACCCCTGCAACATCATCATCACCGGCGTAGGCGGCCAGGGAAACGTGATGGCTGCCCGCGTTCTGGCGGGCATGCTCGCCAACAGGGGTTATATGATTACCATCGGCGAAACTTTCGGCGCGTCCCAGCGGGGCGGCTCGGTGATGAGCCACATCCGGGCCTCGGTGCAGGGCACCTGGAGTCCCCGGATGCCGAAAGGATCCGCCCACATCGTTGTGGCCCTTGAACCCGTTGAGGCACTCCGCGTTCTCTCGGACTACGGCCACCCCGGCGTTATCGTTCTTGCCAATACGCGTCCTGTCTACCCCATAGACGTCATTACGGGAGAACTCGGTTATCCCTCGCCTTCGGAAATCGAGGCCGCGCTTCTCAGGCTGTCGGCAGAACTCTGGATGATCGACGCCACAGACCGGGCCGTCAGCCTGGGAAACGCCGTTCTCGCGAACATCATCATGGTGGGAGCTTTGACCGCCCTGAACATTCTTCCCGTCAGCGCCGATGATTTCAGGATCGTCATAGAACGGATTGTCACGGAAGAGCGACTCGGAGCCGATCTCGAGGCCTTTTCCGCCGGAATGGGCTCCGTCGGAGCATCCTGTTGTGCCCCGGGCCTGTGACAACCTGTCATGGCCGGGGGGAAAGCCGGGACGTACAACGTCCCGGCCCGACCATAAGGGAGGTATGAACGACAAATCGATCTGTGCCCGTGCTTATCTTCAGTTTTCTGTTTTTCTCATGAATGCCGGTGTATCATAATCATAATTTTCGTCATCGCTTATCATGCCCATCTTGATGACAACCGGCGACTTTTCCCCGCCCGCCCTGTTCCTCATGAAGGTGGGCGTGGACAGGTCCTCCTTATCTTTCCTGATGCCGCTGAAGGTTGTGACAGTCGGTGTTTCCTTCCGTCGCTGAATCGTACCATTCTCAAAACCGGTGGCGATAACGGTCACCCTCAATTCATCGCCCATGTTTTCGTCTATGACGGTTCCGAAAATGATATTGGCTTCCTCGTGGGCTTCGGACTGGACCAGCGTTGAAGCCTCATTCACTTCGAAGAGCGTCATATCCGCGTTACCCGTTATGTTGAGGAGAACACCCCGGGCACCCTGAATGGAATTATCCTCCAGAAGCGGTGACGAGATGGCACGTTGAGCCGCCTCGACGGCCCGGCCCTCACCGCTGGCCATGCCCGTTCCCATGAGGGCCAGTCCCATATCGGACATGATGGTCTTCACGTCGGCGAAGTCCAGGTTAATCAGGCCGGGAACCATGACGAGATCGGATATTCCCTTGACACCGTGATAGAGAATGTCATCGGCTTTCTTAAAGGCTTCCTGGAGCGACATGTTACGGCCGCTGATGCTGAGTAGACGCTGATTCGGAATAACGATCAGGCTGTCCACGACTTCCCTCAGTTCAGTGAGGCCTTCCTCGGCATTCAGTTCCCGGCGCCTTCCTTCAAAGAGGAATGGTTTCGTCACCACGGCAACGGTAAGCACGTCCAGTTCCCGGGCGACTTCGGCAACGACGGGAGCCCCTCCCGTTCCTGTTCCGCCGCCCAGGCCGGCCGTAATGAACACCATGTCGGCACCGTCGATTAAATCTCTGATGCGGTCCTTTGATTCCATGGCCGCACGCCTTCCCACATCGGGATCGGATCCCGCGCCCAGTCCCCGGGTTACGTCTGAACCAAGCTGCACCTTGACCGGGGCCCGCGACACCTCGAGCGCTTGGGAGTCCGTGTTTGCCGCGATGAAATCAACACCGTTGAGTTTGTAGGAAATCATCATGTTGACGGCGTTTCCCCCGCCGCCGCCGATTCCCACCACCTTGATCTTCGCACCGTTTTTCTTTCCGCCTTGGACTAGTTCAAACATCTTTCATCCTCCCTTAAAAGAAATCATTAAACCATCGTTTCATCCGCGCCGTTATCTTCCGCACTATATTGATATCGCCTTTTTTAAACCGCACGGGCGACTTGTCCCGTGCCCCATGCACCACCAGGCCCACCCCGGTGGCGTAGAGCGGACTTTTCACAATGTCCGAAATGCCGCCGACGCCGACGGGGCAGCCGATCCGTACAGGCATGTCGAACACGCTCTCTCCCAGTTCAAGAACGCCCTCCATCATTGACGTACCCCCGGTCAGAACGATTCCCGCTCCCAGCAGGTCATCCTGTCCGGACCTGACAATCTCCCGGTTGGCAAAGTGAAGAATTTCTTCCACACGGGGCTGTACGATGTCACCCAGGACCTGTCGTGATATTTTTCGTGGGCTCCGGCCTCCCACGCTGGGAACCTCGATTGTCTCATCCTGAGGAATCAGGTTTGTGTAGGCGCACCCGTATTTGATTTTTATCTTTTCGGCTTCCAGAGCGGGTGTTCTCAACCCGACGGCAATATCATTGGTCACGTAGATGCCTCCCAGGGGAATCACTGCCGTGTGCTTGATGCTGCCGCCCGCAAAGACGGCCACATCCGTGGTTCCTCCCCCTATATCGATGAGGGCGGCGCCGAGGTCCCGCTCGTCTTGACCGAGAACCGCCTCACTCGACGCCAGGGGCTCGAGAACGATGTCGTTGACATCCAGCCCCACACGGTTGACGGACTTTATGATATTCTGAATCGACGTTACCGAACCGATGACCACGTGAACCTTCGACTCCAGGCGGACTCCCGCCATACCGATGGGTTCCTTGACTCCGTCCTGGTCATCGACGATGTAGTACTGGGGCAGGGTGTGAATCACCTTCCTGTCAAGGGGAATCGCGATGGCCATGGCAGCGTCGATGGCGCGCTTGACGTCCGTTTCGTCCACTTCTCCACCCCTGACGGCAACGATGCCGTGGCTGTTGAGACCCTTGATGTGGCTCCCGGCAATACCGGTGAAAACTGATTTGATTTCATAGCCCGACATGAGTTCCGCTTCTTCCACGGCACGCCTGATTGCTTCAACGGTGTTATCGATATTGACAACCACACCCTTGCGCAGTCCTGTCGAGGGATGGGTGCCGATCCCAATGATATCGATTCCCGTGTCGGTCACTTCGCCCACGACAGCACAGGTCTTCGTCGTTCCCACGTCGAGACCGACGATGATGTTCCCCCGTCTAGACATCGAGTGTTCTCCCTTTACCCGGAACCGACGAAGCCGCTGCTGGAAGCCCCGTCGATGCTCCTTGAGTTGTGACATACCTGTCGCGTGTCAGATATCCGTTCGTTTTCTGCCGTCACCGCGTTCCCTGCCCGCGGCGCCCCCATGCCGGACAATCACCCGTCCCGGGTCGGTCAGGTCGACGAGCAGCGGTGAGAGGGACAGATGTTTCGCCGTCAGATCAAAAAGAATCGTTCGAAGTCTGCTGAATTTTTTGTCATAGTCTCCAAAGCCCAGCACGAAAAACCGGTGGTCAACGGTGTACAGCGAATACCCGTACAGATGATCACCCCTGATCTCCGAAATATTTTCCATTGATGGATAGCCCGCCTGTCTCGACAGGTAATCAAGCAGATCCATGGCCCCCCGGAGCAATTGTTCGTCGAGAACCCCGCTCTCACTGAAGCCCGTCATGACCGGAAGATCGACCCGGTCCCCGTTATCCAAATTCTTGAAGATGGTCCCCTCTTCATCGAGAAGGTATATGTGCTGTTCGTGGCTGATGAGAGCCACCGGTCTGCGTTCCTCTATCTCGATGACAAGGCGGTTCGGCAGTTCCCTTCCCATACGGACGTCCCTGACCCAGGGGTTTGTCTTGATGCCCGTCACCATCCGGTTCATATCGACGGTGAGTATATTGGTGGTACCCGTGATGCCGGACAGCTGCAGGACTTCGCCCTCGGATAGCCGGTCAGTTCCCCTGACGGTGGTGTCCTTCAAGGTGAAATAGTCGGAGCAGAGTATCACATTGTAGCTGTAGACCATCCCCAGGCCCACCAGACCCGTCGCGATGACAATGCTTACCGTGAGAACCACTTCCCGGAGAATTTTCCCGGAACGTCGCTTGAGCCGGTTCTTCCTGATTACAATCGAGGAGCGTACAGACCTTTTCTTCATGGTTCTTCTCCGATCACGATCACTTCCCGTTCAAGCTCCAGACCCGTCAGTTCCTTCACCCGGTCGCGCAGCCTGTCGATGAGGGTCAGAACATCACCGGCGGTTGCCTTCCCGTCATTGACGATAAAATTTCCGTGTAGTTCAGAAACCACCGCATCACCGACCCGCGCTCCTTTGAGGCCCGCTTCTTCAATGATTCTGCCGGCCGGGGCGCTCGAAGGGTTCTTGAATATGGACCCGGCGCTTCGCAGGGAAAGGGGGTGCCGCTGCCGTCGCCTGGCCATGTTTTCGTTTATCCGGTTCCTGATTTTTCCAGAGTCCCCAAGGACAAGAGAAAGAAGCGCCGCCGTTATTATGGAGTTTTCCGGAATATCCAGATTACGGTATGAAAAAGACAGCCTCTTCGCCTCCCATTCCCCGACTGTTCCCCTGGGCGTCACCAGAAACAGGGAAGTTACGATATCGTTCATCGCTCCTCCCCAGGCACCGGCGTTCATGCGCAGCGCGCCTCCCAGGGTCCCCGGAATTCCGGCACAGAACTCGATACCCGTCAGTGATTCCCTGAGGGCTGCTTCAACTATGCGCGCCAGGGGAACACCCGCTTCAGCATACATCGAAGGATTCTCCGGTGAGTCATGTCGAATCTCCATGTGCTGAAGGTTTTTCAGGGATATCACGATCCCCCGGTAGCCGCCGTCCCGAACGATCAGGTTTGTGCCGTTTCCAAGCGGGAAGAAGGGAACGTTTCTTCCCGACAGGAAGGCGACCAGCCGTTCCAGTTCCCGGGTATGCGCCGGTTCGACGAAGAAGTCCGCGATACCGCCTACGCCGAGCGATGTATGACGGTCCATGGACTCTCGGGAGCGCACGGAACCGGAGACAATCTCCCGAAGCGTTCTCTCCATGTCGATTTTTTCAGCCCCGTCCATGAGTTCTCCCGTCAAATCCCCGTCGGCATCCGCCTCACCGTTCGGGCCCCTTTGCATCATCACCTGCTTCAAGGAAAGCCTCGCCTACCTTCCAGACGTTCCCCGCCCCGAGCGTAATGATCGTATCCGGGGCCGATGTTTCACTCCGCAGAAATGACACGATGTCATCGAACCCGGCAATGTAACGGACATCCCCGTGCCCTCCCTTCTCGATGGCCTCGCTGAGCAGCGAGGCGTGAACGCCGGGAATGGCCGCTTCACGCGCACCGTAGATGTCTGTCAGGATCACCCTGTCGGCATCGTTGAAAGCCCCGATAAACTCCTCGAACAGGGCCCTCGTTCGGGAATAGCGGTGAGGCTGGAACACGACGGTGATGCGGCCGCCCCACACCTGCCGGGCCGCTTTCAGCGTCTCCCGAATTTCCGTGGGGTGGTGGCCGTAATCGTCGACCACGAGGATACCCTCCCGGGACCCCTTGATTTCCAGCCTTCGCTGGACACCGGTATAGCTTTCGATCCCCTTCATGATATCGGGAAGGGTCATGTCGAGTTCCCGGGCCGCCGCGATGGCCGCCAGGGAATTTGAAACATTGAAAAGACCGGGTACCATGAGCTGTATTCTCTTATGGGTTTCACCGTCCGACGAGAGGGTGTAATGCGATGACATCCGGTGAAACGAGATGTCACAGGCCCGGTAATCGGCCTCTTCAGAAACCCCGTAGGTAATGACCCGTCGCTTGATCCGGGGCAGGATATCCCTCACGTGCCCACAATCGACACCCAGGATCGTTGCACCGTAAAAGGGAACGGAATTGGCGAACTGGACAAAGGCATCCTTGATCTCATCGATGTCACGGTAATAATCGAGATGCTCCCGATCAATGTTGGTGATGACCGCAATCAACGGTGCCAGTCCAAGAAAGGATCCGTCGCTCTCGTCGGCTTCAGCCACAATGATGTCGCCGCTCCCGAGGCGGGCGTTGGTGCCGATGCTCAGAAGCTTGCCGCCTATCACCATGGTGGGATCGAGTCCGCCGAAAGAAAGTATCGACGATATCATCGAGGTGGTCGTCGTTTTTCCGTGACAGCCGGAAACGGCAACGGACTCTTTCATCCTGAGTAGTTCCGCAAGCATTTCCGCCCTGGGTATGACGGGGATACCCCGTCGCCGGGCTTCATCGACCTCCGGATTGCCCGAAGGAATCGCCGTGGATGTAACTACCGCCTGGGCGTTCCCCAGGTTGGCCGCCGCGTGGCCGTAGTACAGGCGGACACCAAGGAGCCGCAGCCGTTCCGTGGTATCCGTACACTGAAGGTCAGATCCGCTGACGCGATACCCCAGGTTCAGCAGAACCTCGGCTATTCCGCTCATGCCGATGCCGCCTATGCCGATGAAATGGATGTGGCCGATCTTGCGGCGCATGAAGTTCCGTGTCCCGGTTTCCGCCATGTTATATCACTCCGATCATTTCGAGGCAGTGGTCCACTATGGTCCGGGCCGCCAGAGGTCTTCCCAGGGCCTTCGATGCCTCTTCCATGGCCTGCAGCTTCGCCCTGTTGCCGTAAAGCGTTCTGATACGGGAGGCCAGGATCTCCCCCGTGCAATCCTTTTCCTCTATCATCTCCGCGGCACCACGCCGGACCAGGAAGCCGGCATTCAATGCCTGGTGGTTCCCTGCCGCGTAAGGATAGGGAATCAGGATCGCCGCCTTCCCGGCTGCGGTGATTTCCGCTATGGAAGTAGCCCCGGCCCTGCAGACCAGGAGGTCCGCCGTCCTGAAAAGAGACGGCATATCGTCGATGAATTGATGGACCTCGGCATTCATACCGCTTGTTTCATAAGCCGCGGCCACGCTCTTTACATCCTTCACCCCCGCCTGATGTATGATCCCGACGGCCTGTTTCAGATCCTGCAAGAATGGAAGGGCTTCCGTCATGATACGGTTGATGGCCGAAGCTCCCTGGCTCCCCCCGAAAACCAGGATGGTAAAGATGCCCTTTTCTTTCAGGCGGGATTCCCGGGCTTCGAAAAATCCCGCCCGCACGGGATTCCCCGTATAGACCACCCGCATGATGGGGAACCACTGTCTTGTATCCTCGAAGGACACGAATATGCGGTTGGTAAATTTACCGAGAACAGCATTGGTGAAACCGGGCTCGGCGTTCTGCTCCGCGATGGCCGTTCTGATCCCCATGAAATGGGCCGTCATGACGGCAGGCCCCGACGCGTATCCACCCACGCCGAGAACCAGGTCGGGTTTGAATTCCTTTATGATGGACCGGGACTGGCCCATGCTCCGGGGAATGCGGGAAAGTCCGCCCAGGGAACCCAAAAAACCCTTCCCCTTCAGACCAACCACATCGATAACCTTCAGGTCGAACCCTCTCGACGGCACTATTTTCGCTTCCAGGCCGCGTCTGGTCCCGATGAACAGCACCTGGTGTCCCTCATCCCGGCGGAGAAGTTCCTCCGCAATGGCCAGGGCCGGGAAGACATGGCCCCCCGTGCCTCCCCCGGCAATTATTATTTTTACGGGAAAGCCCCTGTTCTTCATGCCTTCTCTCTCGTGTCGCCGTCATTTCTCAGACGGGATGATATGTTGATGAGAATCCCGATCGACACCATGCTCATGATAAGCGAAGTCCCTCCGTAGCTCATGAAGGGCAGCGCCAGGCCCTTGGTGGGAAGAAGTCCCATGACAACGGCCATATTTAAGAACCCCTGCAACGCCAGAAGCGTGGTCAGACCCGATGCGAGCAGGGTGCCGAACAGCGTATCGGACCTGAAAGCAATCATGAATCCCCGGACCACGAGTACCGCGAAGAGCAGGATGACCAGGGCCACGGCAATGAAGCCGACCTCTTCGGCAAGGACCGCGAGAATAAAGTCCGTATGAGGTTCGGGCAGATAAAAAAGCTTCTGCATGCTGTTTCCCAGCCCCACACCGAAGGCTCCGCCCGAGCCGAACGAAATGAAGGACTGGATAATCTGGTAGCCCTTTTCGCTTGGATCGTCCCAGGGACTCCGGAAAGCCATGATGCGCTGAACCCGGTAGCTCTCACGAACAAGAAGAAATACGGCCACGGGCGCGATGGTCGCGGTCAGTCCGGCCAGATGCATCACTCTCCCCCCGGCCACGAAGAACATGATCAGAACCGTTGCCGTTATGATGACCGCTGTCCCGAAGTCGGGCTGCAACAGGATGAAAGCCACGATAAGCGATATCAGGACCAGAGGAACCATAAATACACGGAAAAACTCCTTCAGGTGATCCGCTTTTTTCGTCAGGTAATGGGCCATGAATATGACTACCGCGACCTTGACGGCTTCGGACACCTGGAATGAGAAGGGGCCCACTTTCAGCCACCGGGTGGCGCCTCCCACAGTGGAGCCCGCTCCGGGGACGGCGAGGATAACCAGAAGCGCACAGGACAGGATAATGCCGGGATAGGCCAGGCGCTTCCAGAAATGATAGGGGAAACGGGACGCGGCGATCATGGCCAGAAGCCCGATGACCACGAACACAATTTGTTTTTTCAGGAAGTGGTACTCGTCACCGAAGCGGTCGGCGGCGATAAGGACGCTGGAACTGTAAATCATGACCGTCCCGACGCATACCAGTATGAGCGCGGCATAGAGCAGAACGTTATCGGACGTCCTGTGGACCTTTCGAACTTTGGTGGTCATTGTTGCCCCTGTTTTGTTTCCCCCATGGACTCCATGGCTGCGATCAGTTTCTTTTTAAAAAAATCTCCACGCTCCCGATAATCGACGAATTCGTCAAAACTCGCGCACCCCGGTGACAAGAGCACCACATCCCCCGGGCGGGCACTGACGAGAGCCCTGTCGACGGCGGCGTCAAGAGTTTTCTCAACGCTCGTGGAAACGATCCCTCCCAGCATGCCGGCTATTCCCGGTCCTGCTTCACCAAAAAGAATCAGCTCCCGGACTTTCTCCCTGAGCGGTTCCTCGAGGCGGCTGAAGTCATCCTTCTTGTCTCTGCCTCCCATGAGAAGCACCAGTGGCTCCTCGAAGGCTTCAAGGGCTCTCATGACGGCATCAACATTGGTGCCTTTCGAATCGTTGAAGAACCGGACTCCCCTCCAAGAGCCGACCTCTTCAATCCGATGAGGAAGTCCCTGGAAGGATTCAAGTGCCTCCTGAATGACCTCACGGGGACATTCACAGGCCCGGGCGGCCACAATGGAGGCCATGATGTTTTCCCGGTTGTGGCGGCCACGAAGCTGGACATGTTCCAGAAAATAGACTTCTTCCGCGAAACCGTGGCGCCTCAGCCGGAGATTCGGGCCATCGACAAAAATACCCTCCTCCAGGATCCCCTTGGAGCTGAAGAGGATGACCGGCCCGGCGATCGATTCGACCAACTCCGTGGAACAGGGATCATCGGCATTGAGAATGGCCGGGTCACCGGGCCCCATGTTTTTGAAGATGCGCTTTTTCGCGTCTTTGTAATTGTCCAGGCTGCCGTGATAATCCAGGTGGTCAGTACCCACGTTCAGCAAAACGGCGATACGGGGCCTGAAATCCCGAACCCACTGGAGCTGGAAGCTGCTGACCTCGACAACAAGAACGTCAAAGCCGCCGTCGTTTCCCGCGCAGGATATGAGGGGCGTTCCGAGGTTACCGCCCAGGAACACCTCTTGCCCCCAAAGCTTCAGCATGTGCCCCGCCAGTTCCGTGGCGGTGGTCTTGCCGTTGGTCCCCGTTACGGCAACGATGGGTCTTTCTATGAAGGCAAAGGCCAGTTCTATTTCGCTGATCACGGGAATGCCCTTCGCCTCGGCTTCCTGAAGCACGAGATTGGCGGGCGGAACTCCCGGCGACGGTATCACCAGTTCAGTCCCGGGAGGAAGAGACGGCGTTCCGGGAGCATATTCGACGGTTAGGGGATAATCCTTCAAGGAGGCCGCGGCATGGGACAGTTCCTCCAGAGGCCGGTCATCGATGGCGTGGACCCGGGCACCCCGGCCGGCAAGAAACCGTGCTACGGCTATTCCGGTCGTTCCGAGACCGTAAACCAGAACCTGTTTTCCCCCAAGACTCAGCTTCATCCCGTCACCTGATCTTCAGGGTGCTGATGGCAAGAAGCGCCAGAATAATGGATATGAGCCAGAACCGGACAATCACCTTCGGTTCGGGCCACCCCTTCAGTTCAAAATGATGGTGGATGGGTGCCATGCGGAAAATTCGCTTTCCATTGGAGACCCTGAACCACCCGACCTGGAATATGACAGAGATCGTTTCCACCACAAAAATACCGCCCACGATGACCAGGACGATTTCCTGCTTCGTCAGCACCGCCACGGTTCCGAGGGCGCCTCCCAGCGAAAGCGAACCCACATCGCCCATGAATATCTGGGCGGGATAGGTGTTGTACCAGAGGAAGCCCAGTCCGGCTCCCACCATGGCACCGCAGAAAACCGTGAGTTCCCCCACACCCGCCACGTAAGGTGTCTGAAGATAGTCGGCTATCTTTATATTGCCCGCGAAATAGGCGAAAAGAAGGTAGGTCCCGAAACAGATCGTGGCGGGACCGATAGCCAGGCCGTCAAGTCCGTCGGTCAGGTTCACGGCATTGGCCGCCCCCACGATGATGAAGGTGGAAAAGATCACGTAAAACCAATGAAGATCAGGCATGATCGTCTTGAAAAAGGGGATCATCACCGTTGAATTGAAGCCCGGCTTGAGGAAGAGCAGGCAGCTGACGGTGAAGGCGATGACAAACTCCAGCAGAAGACGTGTTCTCCCGGGCAATCCCCGACTGTCCCGACGGGACAGCTTGCGATAATCGTCGACGAATCCGATGAGCCCGAAGCCGACGGTAATGATGATGACCATCCAGATGTAGTCCACGTTGAGCCTGGCCCACAGAAGGGTCGAGACCACCACGGAAAAAACGATCAGGATTCCTCCCATGGTGGGTGTTCCCTGTTTTGAAAAATGAGACCCCGGTCCATCGGAACGGATCTGCTGCACGATCTGGAGGGTCTGCATCTTCCTGATAATCCAGGGGCCGAGCATAAAGCATAGAACCAGTGCCGTAATGGTGGCATAGATGGTCCGAAACGTTATATAGCGAAATATATTGAAGGAAGAAATCGTATCGCTGAGGGGATAGAGCACGTGATAAATCATGACGTCTCCCCCGTTCTGTCCGCCTTGATGGCCTCGACGAAGCGCTCCATTTTCATGGCCCGTGAACCCTTGACCAGGATCCACAAGTCATTGCGATACAACCCCCGAAGGATGGAGATGACATCGTCGGGACCGCTGACTTCCTTAATCCTTTCCGCCGCCATCCCGGCTTCCCGGGCACCTTTCGCCACGGCACCCGCATATGCTCCCGTCAGAAAAAGTGTACCCACACCGGTCGCCGCGGCGAGCCCCCCGGCCTCTTCATGCATGAGCGTTGCCTGAGCCCCCAACTCGAGCATATCACCGAAAATGAATACACTCTGACCGCTTTGCCGGGCCGCGGCAAGGGTGTTCAGGGCCGCCGCGACCGAAGCGGGATTCGCGTTGTAACTGTCATCGATCAGGGTAGCCCCCGACGCAAGCCGTGTAACGGTCATCCTTCCCGGAACCTGCTGAAAGGTTGTCAGCCCTTCACATATCTCGTCAAAGGGAACGGCCATGGCAAGGCAGGCGGCGGCGGCGGCAAGGGCGTTGTAGATGTTGTGCGTTCCCAGGATGGACATATCGATTCCCCGGGAAAGGCCGCCGATTTTCAGAGTAAAGCTGACGCCCATGCCTCCCCGGGTAAAAATGTGTACGGCCCGGACAGTCGCCTGCTCGGTAATGCCGAAACTGATACTTTTCCCCCGCCACCGGTCTTCGAGGATCCTGATATTCGGATCGTCCCGGTTGATAACGGCCAGGCCGTCAACTTTCAGCGCCGAAAAGAGCGCCCCCTTTTCTTCCCTGATCTCATCCAGCGTTTCGAATCCCTGGAGGTGGGCGGGGCCCACGTTGGTTATGACAGCAACGTCCGGATCGGTGATCTCGGCCAACCGGGCGATTTCCCCGGGCCGGTTCGAGGCAAGCTCAAAAACCCCGGCCTGGTGATGGGGACGCAATTGGAGCAAGCTCAGGGGAAGGCCGATACAGTTGTTGAAGTTCCCCCTGTTTTTAAGGATATCGAAGGATTGTGACGCCGTGTGTGCTATCATTTCCTTGGTCGTTGTTTTCCCTGAACTCCCTGTGACAGCCGTGACGGAACCTGGAAACCCTTTCCTCCACCAGTGCGCGATGTCTCCCAAGGCCCTGACGGTGTCCTTGACGGAAATGACCGTGGCGTCACCTGCAAGCTCCGAGATCCCTGGAACGCGGCCTTCTTCGAGGAGAACCGCGGCGGCCCCTCCGGCGATGGCCTGGGACAGAAAATCGTGGCCGTCCCAGGTCGTTCCCCTAATGGGGACGAAAAGACTTTTCGGCGGGAGGTCTCTCGAATCGGTGGTCAAGGACCGGCACAACTCGGTCCGTCCAGTCTTCCGCAGAGTCCCTCCGGTGGCTTCGAGAATGTCCGCTGTTGTTATAGTGAAACCTGTTTCCGTCACGATTCGCTCCCCGCTCCCCGTGCCCTGAGACACTGTACGGCAACCCGCCTGTCGTCAAAGGGGATCCTTTTGTTGCCGATGATCTGGTACTCCTCGTGGCCTTTACCCGCGATAAGCACAATGTCTCCGGGTACCGCGGCAGCTATAGCCCAGGCAATGGCCTCGCTTCGATCCTCGATAATCCTGTATTCCTTTCCTTCAGCGACGACCGGGTCGGATGGTGTCGCTTTACGCACCGTCGATCCGTTGATGCCTGCCTCGATTTCACGAATGATAGCAGCAGGGTTCTCATCCCGTGGATTGTCGGATGTAATGACCGTGCAATCACTCAGTTCGACGGCGGTCCGTCCCATGAGGGGGCGCTTCGTCCGGTCCCGGTCTCCTCCGCAACCGAACACGGTGATGAGCCGGCTGTGCTCAAAGGCCCGCAGGGTCGCCAGGACATTGCGCAGACCGTCCTCGGTGTGGGCGTAATCAACAAAAACGGACAGTTCCCTCGAAGGAACCCGTTCGAGCCGACCGGGAATAACCGCGGCATTCTCTATCCCCGCGACTATGGAAGACGACGGTATATCGAGGGTAATCGCCAGGGCGACCGCCGCCAGCACGTTGGAGAGATTGAACATCCCCGTGAGCTTCGAGGAAAGAGAGATGCTCCCCCGGGGACTCTGTACGACGGCCGTCATACCGTCCATGGTCAGAGAATATGCCGTGGTCTTCACATCCCGGTCGCCGTCGATGCCGTAGGTAACCAGCGGATTCTCGATCTCGGCGGCCAGGCGCCGTCCCCAGTGATCATCACTGTTGACCACGGCAGGGTTCTTTTTGAGCAGCTCCGTGAAAAAACGTTTTTTTACGGAAAAATAAGCCTCCATCGAACCATGGTAGTCCAGATGTTCGCTTGAAAGATTCGTAAAAACCCCCCGCTGAAAATCGACGTCGGCAACCCGGTCACGGTCGACGGCATGGGAGGACACCTCCATGACCACATGGCTGACTCCCGCGTCAGCCATGGTTTCGAGCATGTGTTGGAGATCCGGTGATTCAGGCGTCGTATGGGTCGAAACGAGTTCAACGTCGTTGTACCGGCAGCTGATGGTCCCGATGATACCCGCCTTGATGCCCGCGGCCTTCAAAATGGACTCCAGAAGACAGGTGATCGTCGTTTTGCCGTTCGTTCCCGTTATGCCGGTTACGAAGAGACGCTTTGACGGCCGGCCGTGAAAATTTGCAGCCAGGGTACTGAGAGCACGCCTGCTGTCGGCCACCCGCACAGTGGTCACACCCCGGTAATGGGGAATGTCCTTTTCATGAACAACGCAGCGGGCACCCTTTTCCAGGGCTTCGGACACATACTCATGGCCGTCGTAAAGGAGGCCGCGAAGGGCGACGAAAAGCGCGCCTGCCGAACATCGCCTGGAATCATAGCAGATTTGAGTGACGTCTCTTGAAAGGTCACCCGCGACAGCAATGACGGGAAGGCCTGCCAGGACCCGCGCCAGTTCCATGTAATCCCACTCCCCTCACCTGATAGAGTCACTGAAGAAGACATGGCACAGGGGCCTGCCTTTTGAATGCGACGGCATCTGTTCCTTCTGGTTTACCGCCCAGCCGCTTCCGGTGACCCTGATATCGATTCCCAGGTCCTGTCCCGCCTGCAACACTTCCCGCAGCGACAGGCCCGTAAAATCGGGGAAGAACTGTTCATGAGCGGGCTGATTGAAGGAATTGACCCGTTCGTTAAACACCGGAACGGCGGAGGCTGGGACAATGGACATTTCCCGCTCCACCTGAAGCGCCGACAGGCGCTTCAGGTCAATGTCCCGGTTGAACCGGGTGAGGATGCTCTCCGATATCTCCCTGAACACGGGGGCCGCCGCCACACCACCCCAACGGTTTTTCTGCGGTTCATCAAGCACGACAAGAACCATCATCCTCGGCTCCTCGGCGGGAAAGAAACCGATGAACGACGTGATCACCTGTTTCGATGAATACTGCCGGAGCGAAAAGTCAAATTTCTGGGAGGTACCCGTCTTCCCCGCCACGGCGACGCTGCGGACACGGGCGGCTCGACCGGTCCCGTCGTCACTTTCAACGACATCAGTCATCATCGCCGTCATCCTGCGGGCGGTAAGGGGCGAAACCACCTGTCGAACCGGCGTGGGATGAAATTCCCGCACTATTGTGCCGTCACCGTCAACCATGGCTTTCACGATGTAGGGTTTCATGAGAACACCGTTGTTCGCTATGGCGGACATGGCTGCCGCGAGCTGAATCCCCGTTACAGAAATGCCCTGTCCGAAGGAAATGGTAGCGAAGTCAACTGCTCTCCATTCCTGGGAGCCGCGCATGATTCCCCCCACCTCACCGGGTAGATCTACGCCGGTCCGTGTACCGAATCCGAAGGAGGCAAGGTATCGGTGGAGCGTATCCTTCCCCAGTTTTTCGGAAATTTTCACAGTTCCTATATTGCTTGAGAACTTGACTATTTCACCGGCACTCAGATACCCGAACTTTTTCAGTTGAGCTTCATGGATGGTCCTTCCCCCGATAACATAGGTTCCGTTTTCACAATATATGGAATCCTTCTCGGACAGGACCCCTTCTTCCAGGGCGGCGGCTATCACGAATGGCTTGAAGATGGATCCGGGCTCGAAGGTATCCGTGACGGCACGGTTTCTCCGGACATCGGCCGTGTAGTTTCCAAAAGTATTGAGGTTGTAAGAAGGCGCGTTGGCCATGGCCAGGATCTCTCCCGTTCGGACGTCCATAACGATGACCATACCGCTTGCGGAGTCTGTCTGGTGAACCGCTTCCTGCAGTTCCCGCTCCACGAGATTCTGTATTTTGCTGTCAATGGTGAGGACCAGATCGGCACCGCCGTCCTCGTTGACCATCATGGTGTCGGCGCCATTCTCACGGTAAATGCTCGTACCCTTCGCGTCTCGGCTCCAGAGGAAGCGCCGGGGGACGCTTTTGAGAGCGCCGTCATACTGAAGTTCAAGGCCTTCCAGCCCCTGCGAGTCAAGACCCGCGAAACCGATGATATGGCAGGCCAGTTCCCGGTGCGGATAAAATCGTTGCGGTTCGGGAATGGTGTAAATACCCTCGATGGCCAGGTCCTGTACCCGTTGCTTCTGGTCCGGCGACACCCGCCGGGCTATCCAGACAAAACTGCTACGCCGTGAAAGCAATGTTCGGATCTTGTTCCTGTCTGCTTCGAGGATTCCTGCCAACCGGGCGGCGGTATTTTCAGTATCGGAGATTTTTGAAGGGTCGGCATAGATGGAATCGACACGGATCGTGGCGGCAAGCTTCTGCCCGTTCCGGTCAAGAATCATTTTTCTCTCCTGCCGGACTACCAGGTTACGGGTGTGCTGCCGGTCGGCCAACCCCTTGAGATCGTCTCCGGAAATAATCTGCAGGTGAAGAGCCCTGGACAGGAGCCCCACAAAGAGGACCAGGAACAGGACCATCAGGACGGCAACCCTGAATCGAAGCCATTTTCGTGCTTTTTTAGTCATGGAGGATCACCACCTGGCTTGTTTCAGGATACCGCATTTTCAGCGTCTCCCTCGCGATGCCCTCGATACGCCTCGGCGACTCGAGCGTTTCAACCTCTATTTTCAGCTGCCTCGTTTCTTCGAGCAGCTTTTCCTGCCTGTTCATTTCCCGGGCTATGGCGTAGTTGACTTTCGTGATGTTCACCTGAACCCACACGTAGATCAGGGCCGCTAGCATGATCATCACAACGCCGACGACAATATGGGAAAACCGGTGTTCCCCCCGCTGTTTATCGGCGAACCCTGCCATGGTTCATACCTTTTCAACCGTTCGCAACCGGGCGCTCCTGGCCCTGGGGTTCTGCTCCGTTTCACCCGGGTCAGGCCTGACAGGACGCCCGGTAATGACGGTGACAGTTTTCTTCTTCCGGCACACACACAGGGGGAAATGGGGTGGGCAACTGCATTCCGTCGCGGCTTCCCGGAAAAGGTTCTTGACGATCCTGTCTTCTAAAGAATGAAATGAAATGACCGTAAACCGCCCACCCGGTTTCAACATCTCTATGCCGCCCCTGACAGCGGCCTCGAGATTTTCCAACTCCTTATTCACGGCGATTCGAAGAGCCTGGAAGGTTTTCGTGGCGGGATGGATCTTCGCTGTCCGCGCCCGTGATCCCAGCGCCTTCGAAACCAACGCGGCACATTGGCCTGTGGTGGTAATGGGGGAGCGACGCCTGGCCTCGACAATAGCGCGGGCGATCCGGCCTGCCTGTTTCTCCTCGCCGTATTCCCTGATTATCTCCTTCAGCCGTTCTTCCGGACAGGTATTGACAAGATCACCGGCGGTAAACGAATCCTGTCCATTCATGCGCATGTCCAGAGGACCGTCGAGGCTGAAGCTGAATCCCCGTGAAGCCGTAACAAGCTGGTGAGAAGAAACCCCGAGATCCAGCAGGATTCCATCCACCCCGGCAGGGACCGATCGGGCAATTATTTCCTTTATTCTGGAAAAATTACCTTTCATCAGAACCGCCCGTTCGCCGAAGGACGCAAGAACCCTCCGGGATTCATCGAGAGCCTCGTCATCGCGGTCAATGCCGATCAGAATTCCGTCAGGGGCCGACCTCCTCAAAATTTCCCCGGCGTGTCCGCCTCCCCCGAGGGTTCCGTCCACGTAGATTCCACCAGGCTTCACCATGAGTGATTCCACCGCCTTGTCCACCATGGCGGCTCTGTGGAAGGTTCCACCCATCACTATATTCCCAGGTCGGCAATATACTCGCTGTAGACCTCAACGTTTCTGCTCGTCTTGTCCAGGGCGGCCTCAAAGCGTCCCTTGTCCCATATTTCGATGCTCCGCCCCATTCCGGCCGTGACGATTTCCTTATCGAGGCCGGCATCCCGCCTCAGTGAAGGAGGAATCAGGATTCGTCGCTGGGAATCGAAGGTGCAGTCAACCGCCCCGGACATGAAGAGTCGCTGAAATTCACGCACTTCTTTCCTGATAAGCGACTGGCGGAACATTTTTTCTTCTATGGCGGCCCACTCGGGATAGGGAAACACGAGCAGGTAACCGTCCCAGCTCGTAATGACCAGGCGGTTGTCATAGTGCTCCGCGAAGACGTCATAGAGCTTCGCCGGGAAGATGATCCTCCCCTTCTCGTCAATGTTGTGATAGTGTCGTCCTCTGAAAACAGACAGGGACTTCATTCCCTCCACATCCATCCACATTCCTCCACTTAAGGCGAAATATAGAGGGGCCCCTGACCTTTGTCAAGCAAAAAAGTTATTTTTGTCTTTTAATCTGGTATTTTATAACAGCGGCATTGTGATCGGACAGATTTGATGAAAATTGATGGCTTCCATCATTTCTCGAGACAAAGTAAAGATAATCAACAGGCGCGGGGTTCAGGGCCGCCAGAATCGACGATGCACCGGGGTTGCAGATAGGACCCGGCGGCAGCCCCCGTATCCGGTAGGTGTTGTAGGGCGTTTCCCGCTCCAGATCAGTCTTTCTGATTCTCCCCTCGAAGCCTTCGACGCCGTATATGACGGTGGGATCGCTCTGCAGGCGCATGCCTTTTTTCAGGCGGTTATGGAACACGGCTGAAACCAGTGATTTTTCATCCTCACAGCCCGCTTCCTTTTCAATTATGGACGCCAGGGTTACCAACTCGTTCAGGGTCAATCCCAGCGTCTCCGCTTCCCGGACCAGGTCGGGCGAGACTTCTTCCCGGAACCGCCGCACCATGAAACGTATAATGGCCTCCTCGTCCTTTGCCCTCGTCACATGATACGTGTCGGGAAAGAGGTACCCCTCGGCGCTCGCTCCTTCGATGCCCAGTGACGACAGGAGTTCGCCGTCATGCAGGTGCCTCAGAAAGACATCCACATCAGCCAGGCCTTCAGCGGAGAACCGTTCTGCCACCTGATACATGGAAAACCCCTCGGGAACAGAGACACGGTACACCTTGACCTCGCCCCTGGTCATCCTCCCGATCACATCCAGCGGCGTTGCCCGCCCGGCCAGCTCATACTCGCCGGCCTTCATGCGGTCCCGGGCACCCTTCAAACGGGCGAGGAAGCAGAAGGCTCTCGGGTGAGGCATGAGTCCCTCCTGTTCCAGCAGGGCGGTAATATGGAGGAGCGTCGCTCCTCGGGGGACAAGAATGGTTACCGTGGCAATCTCGGGATTGAGGGGGTTATGGGCGTATCGGTACATCCGGAATGACGCCGCCGAAAGCGCTGCAACCAGGACGATGACAGTCACTACCAGGATTATCCTAAGGATCTTCATGACTGTTGTGCGGCGTGTCCCGCCGGGAGGAATCCAGATATCCCTGGAGAATGAGGGACGCCGCCACCCGATCGATAATTTTTTTTCTTTTTTTTCGGCTCATATCCGCCTGGAGGAGCAGTTCCTCCGCTTCCCTCGTCGTGAAGCGTTCGTCCCAGGTCTTAACGGGAAGACCGCACCGTTCTGCCAGGCGCCCGGCAAACCGCCTGACCCGCTCGCACTCGACGCCTTCCCGGCCATCAGACCTGACGGGATATCCGATGATGATGGAAGTGACACCCCGTTCCTCGGTAATACGGGCAATCCTGTCCAGGTCCGAGGCGATGGTTTTTCGCTCAATCGTACACAACGCCTGGGCGGTTATTCCCAAGTCATCGCTGACGGCCACGCCGATACGGCGGGTTCCGTAATCAATACCAAGCAGTGTCATGACGGTACTTTCTATCACAGAGAACCGCTTTTTACAAAAAATTCCGCCTTCTGAAACCCGCCCCATTCAGCCTCCCCGGAGAGGATCTCTGTTTTCATATTGTGTAACAGGCCATCTTCTGATAGCGTTCAATGTTCTGTGCGGTGACAGGGCACCGTGCCGGCTCGGAATCCGGCCGCAACATCACCAGACCGGAGGACTCCAGGACGCCATGAGACATATCGTACTGGGAACAGCGGGACATGTGGATCATGGAAAAACGTCACTTGTCAAGGCGCTGACCGACATCGACACAGACCGCCTGAAAGAGGAAAAGGAGCGGGGCATAACCATTGACCTGGGATTTGCCTCCCTCAGCCTTGACGATACCACCTACATGGGCATTGTCGATGTTCCGGGACATGAACGGTTTGTCAAAAACATGGTCGCCGGGGCGGCCGGCATCGACGCGGTCATGCTGGTCATCGCCGCCGACGAAGGGGTCATGCCCCAAACCCGGGAACATCTTCACATCTGCGATCTTCTCAATGTGAAGCGGGGGCTTGTGGCGGTGACGAAAACCGACCTCGTGGACGATGAATGGCTGTCGCTGGTCATTGACGATATCCGGTCCTTCCTGGCGGAATCGTTTTTGAAGGATGCTCCCGTTATTCCCGTCTCATCCCAATCCGGGGCGGGCCTCACGGATCTCCTTGAAGCCCTGACAGAACTTGCCCGGCATGAAGAGGTCCGGAACCGTCCCGACTATTTCAGGCTTCCCGTGGATAGAATATTCACCATGAAGGGCTTTGGAACCGTTGTTACAGGCACCCTCATGGCGGGAACAGTACGTGTCGGCGACACGGTAACGGTTCTTCCCGCGGGCATAGCCGCAAAAGTTCGGGGACTCCAGGTACACAATGAATCACGAAGCGTCGCGGAACCGGGATTCAGAACGGCCATCAACTTCCAGGGACTCGACGTGGATAAAATCCGGCGGGGTGACACCATCGCCCATCCGTCGTTCTTTGAACCTTCCCGAAGGATGGACGTCCTTCTGCGCCATCTCCCCACGGCTAAACGAAAGCTCAGACACCGGGCCCCGGTCAGGTTCCATATAGGAACCGCCGAAATCATGGCCCGCCTCCATTTTGTGGATCGGAACGACCTGGAACCGGGAGCCCACACCCGCTGCCAGATCATTCTGGAAGAACCGGCCGTCGCGATGGCGGGAGATCACTTCGTGATACGAAGCTATTCGCCGATCACGACCATCGGCGGCGGCCACGTACTCGATCCGATTGCCGGGAAGATCAAGCGTTTTTCCGCGGCGGGAATCGACGATCTGCGTCTCCTCGACCAAGGAAGCACCACTGAGAAAACGCAGACAATCCTGCGGCGGGCGGGAATGAATGGGATATCGCTTAAGCGGCTTGTCACGCGGACGGGAATCCCCACGGGGGATCAGCAGGGTATTGTCGAAGACATGTTCGCCCGCAGACAGGCGCTTCTCGCGGACAGGGAGGAGCGACGGGCCGTCGCCTGGCCTGTCTATGAAGACCTGATGAAGAACATCATGGCCATCGTTTCGGCCTATCACAAAAAGTACCCCCTGAAGAAGGGAATGGCAAAGGAAGAGCTGAGAATTTCTCTGGGTGCCCACGCATCCCAGAAACTCTTCAACAAGGCCCTCCTTGACCTGGAATCCCGAAATCTTGTGACCGTCGACAGAGAAACCGTTGCCGGGGCCGGCCACGGGGTACACCTGACTGAGGACCTTGAAACGCTGAAAGAGGACATCCTTCGGCGTTATCGTGAATCGGGGCTTTCCCCTCCGGCGACGAAGGAGATCCTCGAACAGGCCGGCGGGGACAAAAAAAAATCAGCCAACCTCCTGAAAGTACTTATCGACCAGGGAATGCTGGTAAAGGTGAGCGATGACATGCTCTTTGAAAGCGGCATCCTGGAAAAACTCCGGGAGGACTACAAGGCGCGTCTCCTGGAAAAAGAGGTTTTTGAGCCGGCGGACTTCAAAGAACTGACGGGCCTGTCGAGAAAATACATCATTCCCCTTATGGAATATTTCGATAAGACAAACCTGACCATACGTGTCAGCAACGGCCGCGTTCTGCGGGAGAGTCAAAAACGATGAAGCCTCCATTCGTCGAACTCCCCCTTGTCCACTGCCGCAACGGGAGGGGTCACCGGGTAACGCGGCCTGTCGTGAGGGAAACCTTCCTGGAGCTCCGGCTCAACGATGAGCCCTTGGTGGAAATAGCCTGCGCGGGTATACACGTGGAAGAACTTGCCCTGGGTTACCTGAAATCCGAAGGCCTCATCGACGGCATCGATGATGTTGCCGGCATAACCGTGGAAGAATCGCCCCCCCGGGTCAGTCTCACAACAACGGACACTCGTGAAGCGCCTTCTCCGACCGTGTCGATCATGTCAAGCGGTGCAGGAAAGCGGACAGAACACGTCGCGGCCTTCCACACTGATTCGGGCCCCGCTCTGTCCCCCGTGCAGATTTGTTCTCTCATGGACCGGCTGCTCGAGGCAACGACGATCCACACAATAACGCGGGGAACACATTGCTCAGGTCTCGCCATGAAAGGTGAACTACTGTGTACCCGGGAAGATATCGGAAGACACAACACCGTCGATATGATCGTGGGGTACACGCTCAAAGAGCGTATTCATTGCGGACAGGCCGCGCTCCTCACCACGGGACGGATATCGGCGGAAATAGTCGGGAAAGCGTTGTCCCAGGGTTTTCCCGTTATAATCTCCCACTCGGTGCCGACCTCAGGCGCCGTGGACTCGGCCCGGCGATCGGGAATGACTCTGGTGGGCTACGTCAGAAACAGCGAGTTCCGGGTCTATACGCATGAAAGCAGGGTGATCGTTTGAACATTGAAAAAACGCTCTTCGTACAAGGCATCCAGGCCGGAGACAAGATTCGGGGAGTATTCCTGGTTACGGAAAAAAACCTTGCCGTCTCACAGAAAGGCAATCCCTATCTCAGTTTGAAACTCAGGGACAGAAGCGGTGATATCGAGGCCCGCGTCTGGGAGGACGCTCTTGCCGTCAGCGAAGGTTTCAAGAAGGGAGACCTTGTGTCCGTGCAGGGACGGGCGGTGAACTTCAGGGACGTGCTTCAACTGTCGCTCTACGAGTGCGATCCCGTCACGGACGCAAACCTGAACCCGGCTGATTTTTCGCCGGCATCACGACACGATGTGGAAGGCATGTTCGCCGAACTGGCGGCCATCATGGATACCGTGGAGAATCCCCACCTCGGGGCCCTTCTCCGACGGATTTTCGACAACCCTGAAACCACACACGCCTTCAAGCACGCTCCGGCGGCCAAAGGATTCCACCACGCCTATATCGGCGGCCTCCTGGAACACACTCTTTCGGTGACCCGACTCATGATCGCCGTTTCAGGCCACTACGAAGACCTGAACCGGGACCTCTTGATTACGGGATGCATCCTCCACGACATCGGAAAGATCACGGAACTTTCCTACAGCACCATGATCGACTATACCGATGAAGGGCGGCTCGTGGGACACATCGTTCTGGGAGTTGAAATGGCGGACCGCGTAATCCGGGAACTGGAAGGATTTCCAGAACACCTTGCCCTGGAACTCAGGCACATCCTGCTCAGCCATCACGGCCTTCTCGAATATGGTTCGCCGAAACGGCCCAAGACACGGGAGGCCCTCCTGATCAATTTTATAGATGATCTGGACGCGAAAATGAATGCCTTCGAAACACACATGGCCGGCGGCGACGATGACTCCCCCTGGACCAACTACCACCGGCTCCTGGACCGGTTCCTGTACCGGGGGCCGAAACCCGATGGTACCCCCTGATGCTGCAAGGGCGAGGGAATCGCCCGGGATGCAAAGAATCGCGACACAAAATCGCACCTATCCCCGGGAACCGTCACTATTACCCCTCGATACTCCAAGCGATTGAGGGCATCGCAGTCGGGTTCCGCCCCCCCGTCACTTCGAACGCATGTGAGAAGTCTGAAAGACCCCTCGCTTTGCTCGGGACAGGGATTTCTTGTCGCGATGCTCCTCGAAATGACACCATTGAAAAGGTCTCGAGCGCACCGTGCGGCAGGTTCTGATCCAAACGACCGACTGTTACACGGCGCTAGCGAGCCTCGTGAAGATGCACATCCTGCTGCGGGAAGGGAATGGTAATGCCCTCCGCGTCGAAGCGCTTCTTGATCTCCTCCTGCAGGGCAAAGAAAAGACCCCAGTAGTCGACTGTCTTCGCCCAGGGCCTCACGGCAAAATCAACGCTGCCATCGGCAGTGGACAGTACCCCGATGATCGGGGCCGGCTCCGGAAGAACCCGGGCGTCGGAGGCAAGAACTTCTTCAAGGACCCTCCGCACCTTCTCGAGATCATCACGGTAGCTCACGGACGCGACAATATCTATCCGACGTTTGTCATGGGCCGAATAATTGGTTATGTTGTCCGATGTTAACTTCGCGTTGGGAACAATGATCTTCCTGTTGTCGGGAGATTTGAGAACCGTCGTGAATATACCGATCTCCGACACAGATCCGGCCACCCCCGCCGCCTCGATGTAGTCACCGATCGCGAAGGGCTTGAAAACCACCATAAGAAACCCTGCGGCGAAATTGGACAGCGAACCCTGCAGGGCCAGGCCGACGGCAAGGCCGGCGGCACCGATAACGGTGATGAAAGACGCCGTCTGCACACCCAGCTTTCCCAAGGCGGCAATGATGACAAAGGCAAGTATGGCAACGTAGGTAACACTCGCCGAGAAAGAAACCAGCATTTCATCGAGATTGCTCTTCCTCAAAATCCGGGCGACCATGATTCGCAAGACTTGCGCAGCATAGCGGCCGATCACAAGGATTGCCAGTGCGGCGACAACTTTCAGCCCGTAGAAGGCCACCCATGTCTGAATACTCCCGACCATCTGTTCCATTGCTCACCTCCTCTTTATCAGACCGTCCCGTGTCTTGTGAACACCAGTATAATAAAATCAGTTATTTTAACCACTGCCATTTTCATGTTCCAGGCGGATCAGGTTCTCCGCAACCTGTTGTAGAGGTACTTTTCAATCTCAACCACTAAAGCCACGACGATGCCGATGGCGACAGGATAGAGCCAATCCGTGACGGCCGGCGACGCCGAACCGAAGAGCGTGTTCATCACGGGAAGATAGGTAAAAGCAATCTGGAGTACAACGAGAGCGCCGGCGGCAATGAAGGCGATCCTGTTATTGAAGAAATCCGCCGTGAAACTCGATTCGTACATTTTCCGGCAGTTGAACAGATAAAACAACTGGCCCGCCACGAGGCCGTTCACTGCAATGGTTCGGGCCGCAGCGATGTCGGCCCCCCCATTCCGCATCATCGTGTACGCCAGGAGGACCAGACCGCAGATGAGGCAGGAGACAAAGGCGATACGCCACATGAAATACCCGCCCAGCAGAGGCTCGTCGGGTTCCCGGGGAGGACGTTCCATGACCTTTCGTTCCATGGGCTCAAAGGAAAGTGCCAGAGCGAGAGTGACGGTGGTGACCATGTTGACCCAGAGAATCTGCACGGGCGTTATGGGCAATACGATTCCCAGAAAGATGGCCGCCATTATAACCAGGGACGCCGCCCCGCTCGTGGGCAGAATAAAGAGCAGGGCCTTGCGGAGATTGTCGTAGACGGTCCGTCCTTCCTCCACGGCATGGACGATGGACGCGAAGTTGTCATCTGCCAGAACCATCTCTGAAGCCTCCCTGGTCACCTCCGTTCCCTTTATTCCCATGGCGATACCGATATCGGCCTGCTTCAGAGCCGGCGCGTCGTTGATGCCGTCACCGGTCATGGCACAGAGCAGGGAGTTTGCCTGCAGCGCTTGTACCAGCCGCAGCTTGTGTTCCGGGCTTGTCCGGGCAAACACGTCATAGTCCATGACGATGCTCCGGAGACGGTTGTTATCCATTGCCTCGAGCTCGGCACCGGTGATGACCTTCTCCCCGTCTCCGATACCGAGAGTGGCACCGACGGCTTTTGCCGTCAGGGCATGGTCACCGGTGATCATTTTCACGGTGATCCCCGCCTTCCGGCATTTCCGGACGGCTTCCGCGGCCTCCGGTCGCGGGGGATCGATAATACCGACAAGGCCCAGAAAGATCAGCCCCTCGTCGAGATCACCATGGCCGATTGAGTTCGTACCGTCCACCATGGGACGGAAGGCGGCGGCAATGATCCTCTGGCCCTGTCCCGCCAGTGATTCCATGGCCTCCCCCCAGAAATCCCGATCGATGGGTTCCTCGCCGCTGTCGGACATCTGGACTTCACAGCGTTCAAGGAGCCTCTCGGGAGCCCCTTTCGCGAAGAGCATGGTGGCGCCCTCCACCTCGTTGAGCGTAGCCATATACTTGTATCCCGATTCGAAGGGCATCGTGTCCAGACGCCTAAAAGACAGGTCATCCATGCGCGCCTTGCCGGCCAGCGCCACAAGGGCCCCTTCCGTGTGCGTACCAATGACCGTCCAGTTGCCCCCATCATCCCTTCCGATCGTGGAATCATTGCAGGCACGGACGCATTGAAGCAGACGAAGCAGAACGGGCTCATCCCCGGGGGTAACTTCGTCCCCGTCTTTCCTGATGGCGCCTTCGGGATTGTAACCCACCCCGTCCACGTCATAGCGGGCATCGGCAGTAACGATATACTGTGCCGTCATTTCGTTGCGGGTAAGCGTCCCTGTCTTGTCGGAACAGATGACGCTTACCGTTCCGAGGGTTTCAACGGAGGGGAGCCGCCGTATAATGGCATTGCGGCCTGCCATTCGCTGAACGCCGATGGCCAGGGCGATGGTCATGATGGCCGGCAGCCCTTCCGGAATCGCCGCCACGGCAATACCGATGGCAGCCATGAACAATTCGTCGATTCCGTAGGTCCGGAAAAAATAGCCGAAGAGGAAAAAACTCGCTGTCACGACGAGAATGGCCAGAGACAGGTAGATGCCGAAACGGCCGATCTGCTGCAGAAGAGGCGTCGTTACCTGCCGTACTTCCGAGATCATGCGGTTGATCCGGCCGATCTCCGTGGCTCCCCCCGTGGCCGTCACGACTCCCGTGGCGCTTCCCCGGGTGACGGCAGTACCGGAATAAGCCATGTTTGTCCGATCACCCAGAAAGGCGTCGGAGGAGACCTTTCCGGGCGACTTCACGACATCTTCCGATTCACCCGTCAGGGATGATTCATCGATTGTGAGATTCCGCGCGACGATAACGCGCATGTCGGCGGGAACCTTGTCTCCGGACCGTATGACGACGATATCTCCGGGAACCAGCCCCGAGGCATCTACTTCCCTCCGCTCCCCGTCCCGAAGAACCGTCGCTTTCAGAGAAAGCATGTTTTTTATGCCTTCCAGGGCCCGCTCCGCTTTCCCTTCCTGGATAAAGCCGACAACGGCATTGATTATAACCACTCCCAGGATGATCCAGGTGTCAATCCAGTGATCTATGAGAGCCGTGATGACCGCGGCGATGATAAGAACATAAATGAGTACATTGTGAAACTGGACAAGGAATCGCATAAGGACGCTCCGCTCCGACGGCTCGGGAAGCCGGTTTTCACCGAAGCGTTCCAGCCTCAACCGTGCCTCATCCCCGGAAAGACCGCTGTCAGGCGATGTGTCCAACTCCTCGAGAACAGATTCAAGCTCTTCCGCGTACCACTTTCTTTCCTCTCCTTCCTCCTTCACAACCTCCGGTAATGGCATTGCTTTTTTCCCTTTGCAAACACATATTTCACTGACCGGACCCGGTATGTCCGGAACCATCCGTCCGTCGTACCCTTTCGCTCAGCGGATCGGAGTATACTGGCGGGTCCGGAGGCTGTCAATAGATACGTCTCTCCATTCTCGCTACGCTCGGTAACATCTATTTATGAGGCAACGGATGAATGAGCGCGCGTCATTTCGAAAAGCGAAGCGACGAGAAATCTTTCCTTGCTCCCGGCATTGTACAAGATTTCTCCCTGCGGTCGAAATGACAGAACAGACGGTTTCCGTGCTCATGTACGTGCTACAAAAACCGGACAAATCTATTTGTTGCTAACACGCCCGCAGGAATATCTTGACGAAATCGTCCGGAATGACTATAGTAATACTACCTCTAAATAAACTCATGGGGGCGAAACGGTTTCGACGGGGATAGTTGAAGCTGTAGAAGCGTGCCGAGGTTCCTGCAGGCCTCGTAAAACAGGCAGGAAACCATAATCGCAGACAACTACGATTACGCCGTAGCCGCTTAAGACGGCTACCGTTCTCCTGATCTTTCCTGCCGGATCAGATGAGGGCGTCATTCAGACAGGATAGCCGACCTTCCCTTCCTGGCGGAAGCGAGGCGAAAACCTTACAGGATAGCGCCGGATCGATCCTGCCCTTGGGAGCTTTCCGGGGCGAAGACCAAAACAAAGGCTCCGCACGAAGAAACTGCAGTGGAATATTTCCGGACGCGGGTTCGACTCCCGCCGCCTCCACCATTTAGAAAAGACAAACCCGTCTCTCTGGGGTCATTCTCCGGGGTGACGGGTTTTCTTTTTCCCCTTGTTTCTAAAGGGTTTGCGCCCGTT
>Ga0265293_10001378_pt1 | contig 52964 bp, 36 predicted proteins | sample Munlanlewell138R_FD_192505 | JGI IMG/M metagenome (GOLD analysis project Ga0265293, IMG submission 192505) | Leachate microbial communities from a municipal landfill in Southern Ontario, Canada - Leachate well 138R | ecosystem: Engineered > Solid waste > Landfill > Unclassified | place: Canada... | reverse complement strand
TAGTCATAACTGTTTCATTAGCAGAGTTTTGCTCCTCATAAACAAAAGCAACTTCGCTCATAATAGCTTCCGTTGTGTCTTGTGAAATTTTATATACAATAGGATGTGATGGTGTAGCGCCTTCGGCTCTATCAACATATACTAATAAGTTTCCGTTATAATTATTATTAAAACCAGCTTCCATTTCATTAATATTTTTCACAGAAAAATAGTCAAGGTTATTATCTGCTATCATGTATATAATCACTGTTCGTAATGGAAGATTATCATGTTTATTATTGCAGGAACATAACAATAGAACACAGAGATACAATAATAACTTTATTTTTGTAACATACCCATTAATGTTCTCTATACCACCAATCATGCAATCTTATTTTTTTGCTTGTTTCTTCTTTCGAAAACTCTAAATAACATGGATAGTCAATACTTTTTAAATAGTTTAAAACACTATCTTTTTGCATTTTTCAATATGCATATTCATTTTGTGCTTTTGTAAAAACAATTATTTTTACAAAAGCTACAAAATGATAGAATAGTAATACTATTCGGAATTTTTTGTTGGTAAAGTTTTTCATAATCATGGTGTTGCGGCTTTTTTATTATTGCACTATCATAAATAAAATAGGTTGCGACTATTTTTTGTTCATTGTTTTTTTGTTCATTGTTGTTGCGACACAAATATACTTGAATAAAATAAAACAAAAAAAATTATATGTAAAGAACTCGTGAACGTAGCGTTTTAACTCGTGAACGTATGATATTCTTATTGAGTCAAACTTTTTTAATAATTGTTGTGTTCTTATCATAATTATCTATAAATAGTATTTAAGGGATTTATTAGTAATGCAAATAATGATAGAATAGAAATTATTAAAAATATATGGAGGTTCTTTGTTTATAGGATTTCTCATAATCATGGTGTTGCGGCTTTTTTATTATTGTACTATCATAAATAAAATAGGTTGCGACTATTTTTTATTAATTGTTGTTGCGATACAAATATACTTGAATAAAATAAAACAAAAAAAATTATATACAAAGAACTTGTGAACGTAGCGTTTTAACTCGTGAACGTGTGGAATTATTATTGTTATATGTTTGACACTCATAGACGTAGTTTCGATCAATAGTTGTTTTTAATCATAATTATACCACCAATCATGTAGCCTTACTTTTTTAGTTGTTTCTTCTTTCGAAAATTCTAAATAACATGGATAATCTATGCTTTTTAGATAATTTAAAACACTATCCTTTGATATGTCTTTATAGTATTCACAATTGTTTACTGCATTTTCAGTATAAAAAGCAGCAATAACACCACATTTTTTATCAGCTAACTGTAAAGCATTATCAAAAATAATAGCACGTGTAGTCGAATCATTTTTCGAAGTTATTTCTAAAAAACTATCAGGTCCTAAACCATCGGGCCAATCAATAGTGCGTGCTTCTTTAAAAAAAGGTAAAGTAACCGATTCTGTAACAGTAATATTATCTTTTGGTAATTCTACCCCTGCTGGTCGTTCTAAATATGATATGGATACAACTCTACCTGTATCGCCTGTTATGTAAATGTAGTATCCTCCATCCATACCAGCACCAGCACCAATTTTATCTCCACAAGAAGATAAGAAAAATATACTTACCAAAAATGTTAATAGATGTATTGATTTCATAATGTAAATGCTTTTTTTATACTTACTATGTGAAATTACAGAGATAAAGCAACGACTCTATCTCTGTAATAAGGTTTTTAATCATAATTATACCACCAATCATGTAGCCTTACTTTTTTAGTTGTTTCTTCTTTCGAAAACTCTAAATAACATGGATAATCTATGCTTTTTAGATAATTTAAAACACTATCTTTAGAAAGATCAGCACAATACGCACAATCTCCTACTGCATTTTCAGTATAAAAAATTTCAATTACACCACATTTACCATCAGATAAGGGTAATGCATCGTCAAAAATAACAGCACGTGTGGTAGAATCATTTTTCGAAGTTATTTCTAAAAAACTATCAGGTCCTAAACCATCGGGCCAATCAATAGTGTGTACTTCTTTAAAAAAAGGCAAAGTTACCGATTCTGTAACAGTAACATTATCTTTTGGTAATTCTACCCCTGCTGGTCGCTCTAAATATGATATTTTAATGATTTTTCCAGTGTCTCCTGTAATATAAATAAAATACCAATCGTCTATGCCAGCCCCAGCCCCAATTTTATCTTTACAAGAACATAACAAAAGTGTTCCTAACAATAATACTATATGTATTGATTTCATAGTTTGCATGTTTTAATAATTTTTAACTACACCATATTGTAAATCCAATGTAAGTTTATCGTTTTTCCAATATGGTTCATATCCTGTACTTGATGTGGTTGATCCGTTATCATGAATCAACAGCCATTTATCTGTTCGTACGCTTCCACCTAATAGAGTAATTTTTTTGCCAAGTATTTTCACCACAACATCCCAATTCCAATATTCATATTTTGAACCAAATGCTACAACATAATGCGAAAGTGTGTTAACTAAGCAGACAATAGGTAATTTATTATTTCGTATGTGTTGATGTCCGAGAGGCTCTAAACTCAGCAAGCTAAAATGTGAGGATGAAACAGAATATTTTCCGTTTGTAACAGACGTAAATGCAAGGCTTAAACCAAATGGCAATGTTGGTCCGTTCTGGTTCCCAGTTAACATAGGCCATAGATATAATCCTCCGCTTTGAGCTAATTTTGCATATAATCCTCCATCAGCATTTTTACTTTGAGGATTAACCCAATCAGGATCTAAATCATTCTGGCGTTTGTCATTATCGTAATCATCTTTATCATTAAAATCATAATAACCTTTTGTACCGTAGAGACGACGATATGGTGGATTTGAAAAACTCGCATCTCCAACTAATGGTAAATATGTGCCATTATAGCTTGTATATAATCCACGATAAATCCATGCCAAAGCACTTGGTCCGCACCAACCATTCCAACGAGTATTTTTCATAGCAGTTGTATTATAAGCAGGTATTCTATATTCGTCAAATGTTGTCCAACTAGCTTTACTTTCATTTACAGCTTTTATTATATCTTCATCAGTCATAGTATTTAATTCAGCTTCCAAAGTATCAATTAAAGTCCAAAAAGTTTCCGCATATTCTCGATTCAAAGCATCTTTTTGTTCAATGTTTAAAATAATAGACTCTAAATCAGTTATTTCTAACTTTTCTTTTTCTTCGTCGCTTAATAATAATAACGCTTCAATCATACCCTGTGCATCTTCTGATACTATATTGTTTACAGTTTCATTTGTTTCAGGGTCAATAACTGCCGAAGGTTCATTTCCTGCTTTTCCTACAACTCCAAGCAAAATTCTTGATGGATATCCTCCGCTAATTAATTGATAATTACCACCTTTTGTGGTTAAAGTAGCATAATCACGAACATATGGTAACACGTGAGACACAGCAGCATCTGTTTCTTTTTGTGCACATGCTGTTACTGTTCCTAACGCTTTTCCAGATTCATCGGTAACTATAAATTCGTAATATTTTGCTCTTGATTTATCATCAAAAACTACAATTGGTTTTTCTGATACTTTTGCACCATTCCAATTCATAGATTCTTTTATGCCAAGTTCCATTTCTAAAACAACCAACGTACGTGCAGTTTTATATGGCACATTTTCGGGATTTGCATCTATTTCAGAAAGTATGGCATCGCCTGAAAATGGAATGTCAAAAGTGTGTATGCTGTTTTTTGACGAAATAGTTGTTTCATCAACAAACATCTCATTTTTGTTACATGAGTTAAGTGTTGCTAAAATAACAAAGACTAAAATTGTTTTAAAGTGTTTCATAGATATTTTTAATTTTTAAGTTTAACATAATTGAATAAAAAGCATACTATTATGAAACTATGGTGGTTCTTTGTTTTTTACATATTTCATGTCTAATGTTTGTTGCGTTTTTTTAAATGGTGTTGCGACTTTTCTATTATTTCATTAACGTAATAAAATTGTTTGCGACTATTTTTTGTTAATTGATTTTTGCGGCACAAATATAATTGATAAAACGTAACAAAAACAAGTATTTGCAAAGAACTTGTGAGCGTAGCGTTTTAACTCGTGAGTGTATTGATTTAACCCGTGAGTGTAGGTTAAAATTATCTAATTGTATGGATTGTTACTTTATTTCCGAAGAAAATCATCATAACACAGCGATTTTTTAGCTGCATTATTGCTTATATTTTTATACGCTCTAAAAAACAATCTTGAATTCAACTAATAAATGCAACTTTTTTTTAAAATATGTTGTTTTTAAGATTTTTTTTCTGCCTTTTTGAGTTTTCAACAATTTTTTTGAGTTTTTAACAGTTTAGGGGGTATTGCTTTATTTATAGGCAATTATACGTAACTGCTTCTTGTGTTACTTTTTTTGAAAAATATGGTGTGAATTTCAAAGTCTCTGAATAACAAAATCTTGCATTGTTAAAAAAATATGGATAACTCTTATCTAATAAATATCTCGCACATCTTATTTAAGTCTAATTTTAAACTGACGTTTTATTTCTTAAAAAATCGTTTTAGAACGAATAAGATAAAATGTTCTTTTTCGGCTTAATATTGCTTGTTTTTTTAAAAGAACAATATAAATAAGTTCTTTAATTAAGCTTTATTAATGGAGGCAGGGAGTAAATAACAAGAGTAAAAAATTGAATTATGTTTTTAGATGAGAGCAAAATTAGTACACAAAAAATGAAAACAAAAACTTACACGTATGAAGAGGCGTTAGCAAGTTCAAAAGAGTATTTTAATGGCGATGAACTGGCAGCAACTGTTTGGATTAACAAATACGCCTTAAAAGATTCTTATGGAAATATTTATGAATTGAACCCTAACGATATGCATCGCCGAATCGCATCGGAATTAGCACGAATCGATAGTAAATATTCTAATCCTATGACAGAAGACCAATTTTTTAAACTTCTTGAAAAATTTAAATATATTATTCCGCAAGGAAGTCCGATGGCAGGTATTGGAAATAATTACCAAATTTCATCTCTTTCAAACTGTTTTGTTATTGGACAGAAAAATCCTGCCGACTCATATGGTGGTATTTTACGAATTGATGAGGAACAAGTACAATTAATGAAACGCCGTGGCGGTGTTGGACACGACCTCTCTCATCTTCGTCCTTCTGGTGCTGCGGTAAATAATAGTGCACTTAGTTCAACAGGTGTTGTGTCGTTTATGGAACGATATTCTAATTCTACACGTGAAGTTGCTCAAGATGGAAGACGAGGGGCGCTTATGTTGAGCATTTCTATTAAACATCCTGATGCAGAGAAATTTATTGATGCAAAACTCGAAATGGGGAAGGTTACGGGAGCAAATATTTCAGTAAAAATTGATCATGAATTTATGCAAGCGGTTATTAACGACACGCCCTATATTCAACAATTCCCAGTTGATTCTCCTAATCCAACAGTGCGAAAAGAAGTTGATGCAAAAGCTCTTTGGAATAAAATTGTGCATAATGCATGGAAATCTGCCGAACCCGGAATTCTTTTTTGGGATACAATTGCATCTGAAGCAATTCCTGACTGTTATGCAGATTATGGTTTTAAAACGGTATCTACAAATCCTTGCGGAGAAATTCCTCTTTGTCCATACGATAGCTGTAGATTACTTGCAATAAATTTATATGGATATGTGGAAAATCCATTTACTCCACAAGCTTTGTTTAATTTTGATTTGTTTAAAGAACATGTTGCACACGCACAACGAATGATGGATAATATAATTGATTTGGAATTAGAAAAAATTGATGCAATTATTAATAAAATTGATACTGATCCTGAAGATTTTGATGTAAAACGTGTGGAGAAAAATTTATGGGAAAAAATTAAACAAAAAGCTGTTGAAGGAAGACGTACAGGTATAGGAATAACTGCCGAAGGCGATATGTTGGCAGCACTTGGACTCGTTTATGGCTCTGATGATGCAACTGATTTTGCAACGGAAGTTCATAAAACACTCGCTATAGAAGCATATAGAGCGTCTATGGAAATGGCAAAACACCGAGGTCCATTTAAAATATTTGATGCGAATAAAGAACGAAATAATCCATTTTTACTTCGTATTAAAAAATCAGATGAACAATTATATACTGATATTATGAATTATGGCAGACGAAATATTTCGATGCTAACTATCGCTCCAACTGGCTCTACAAGCCTTATGACACAAACGACTTCGGGAATAGAACCTTTGTTTATGCCTGTATATAAACGACGTAGAAAGGTAAATCCTAATGATGCTTCGGTAAATATTACGTTTGTTGATGAGGTGGGCGATTCTTGGGAAGAATATCGTGTGTTTCACCATAAATTTACTACTTGGTTGCAAAAAAATGACTATGACCCTGAGGTCGTGAAAAATGTTTCTCAAGAGGAACTCGATGCTATTGTAAAAAAATCACCCTATTATAAAGCTACTGCAAATGATGTTGATTGGTTAAGTAAAGTTACTATGCAGGGTAAAATTCAAAAATGGGTTGACCATTCAATAAGTGTAACTATTAATTTGCCTGAAGATGCTTCTAAAGAACTTGTAGGAGAATTATATATTAAAGCATGGGAAGAAGGGTGTAAGGGAGTAACTGTATATCGTGACGGCTCTCGTTCAGGAGTGCTTATTTCTGATAAAAAGAAAGATAATAAATCTGAACAGAATGCTACTTCATACATTCCTCCGCGCAGACCTACTGAATTAGATGCTGATGTGGTTCGATTTCAAAATAATAGCGAACAATGGGTGGCTTTTGTTGGCTTGCTCGATGGACATCCATATGAAATTTTTACTGGTAAAATTGATGAAGATGTGCTCCCTGTACCTAAATTGGTTACGCGAGGTAAAATTATTAAAAATAAAGTGAATGATGTAACACAATATGATTTTCAGTATATTGATAAACATGGATACAGTGTTACATTCCAAGGACTTTCGAGAATGTTTGATAAAGAATACTGGAATTATGCAAAATTAATTTCAGGAGTACTTCGACACCGTATGCCTATAGAAAGTGTGGTAAACCTTGTTACGTCTATGAGTATTGATGGAGAAACTATAAATACATGGAAAAATGGGGTAGGGCGTGCACTTAAAAAATATATCCCGAATGGAACAAAAGTAAGCTCAGGACAATCATGCGAATCTTGTGGTAGCCCTACGCTTATATATCAAGAAGGATGTCTTATTTGTCAAGATTGCGGAGCATCTAAGTGTGGATAAAATGAATATGTGTGTGTTGTCAAAGGGTGTTGCATTTTCAACACCCTTTTTTATTGTAAAAAATTAATAAAATAGGTATATCAAACTATTGTCATATGTTCTTTCTCTCATATTTGTTTTTTATTTTTCAAAAAAAACATGACCTTTGAAAGTAATAATTTTTGTATGTGTATGAAACGATATTATTTCATCTTACTTGTATTATTTTTAATGAGTTTTACAAATGAAATTGTAGCACAAAGTAGAAAACAATTTGTAATAACTGATACCATACCTATACGAAGTGGAACAAATAAATATCGATTATATCGTTTAGGTATTAAATGGTTAGAATCTGAACGTGGCACTCGTTTGGTCGCAAAAAATTTTAGAGAACGGCAATTACTTGGTAAAGGTTATTTTATTTATCATAATCATGTACAATTGCAAGATGTATTTCTTGGTCCTCGTGCCAATGAGCGTACAAAGGGTTCTATTGTGTTTAATATTTTTATTGATATTCAAGATTCTATAATTTTAGTAAAATTTTATCAATTCCTTCATGAAGCAGCATATTCTGAATATGGCAGCATGTCGTTTGGAACTCTTATGGATTACGAACGTGTGCCTCCCGGAAAATGTATGGAGGCAGAAGAATGGTGTAATGCAGTGTGGGCTGATATGAAATTAAAGTCAGAACTTGAATGTAAGTACAGAGTAAATAAAATGATTCCAGCGGTGCTTGTCCGTAGAAGAACATATAGAGGACGTGAAGAAGCGGTTACAGATACGGTGCAAAAATATGTTGACCCCGATGAATATTTAAAAATAGAGCATTATATTATACATGATAAAAAAGATGCTCCTGCTCCTATTGAAGAACTAACTGAAATTGTAAAAAACGAAAAGGAAGAACAGCCTATTGTTGATGAGCCTGTTGCAAGTGATGAGTCTGTTGAAAAAGAAGAGAAAACAAGTAAAAAAGCAAAGAAAGATACGACAGAGGAAAAAGAACCAAAAGTGGTGAAAGAAAAAATAAAAGAAGAAAAACCTATAAAAGAAAAGAAAGAAAAAGAACTGAAAGAAAAGAAGAAAAAATCATCAAAAAAATCTAAATCATATTATGATGATGACTATTATGATGATGATGACTACGATGATGATTATTACTAAAATATTCCTAAATTATCAAGTGCATTGTGTGATGCTGCTTGTTCAGATTCTTTTTTTGTATCTCCGTTAGCCTGTGCAATTTCAACATTGTTTATATAGATAGTAGTATGAAAATTATGTTGTGTTTTTTCTGACAATTCAATTGTATCAAAATCAATAGTATCTTTGTTTTTTTGAATAATTTCAAGTAGTTGACTTTTATAATTACAATCAACCCGAGCTAAAAAATCTAAATCAAATTGTGTAGTAAGAATTTTTGATATTATAAATTTCTTGGTAAAATTATATCCTTTGTCTAAATATATGGCACCCACTAAGGCTTCAAATGCATTTCCCATAGCGTCATTTGACTGAATCTGAGGAATGTTGCAGATAATAAATGCATCAAGATGTAATATATTTGCTATTTTGTTGAGTGATTTTCGATTTACAATGCGTGATTTTATTTTTGTAAGAAATCCTTCTGATTCTTGTGGAAATGCATGAAATACATAATCTGCAATAATTGAATCTAATACCGTATCACCTAAATATTCAAGTCGTTCATTACAAATACGTTTTCCATTTTCAATAGTATTAGCAGATTTGTGTATAAATGCTTTTTTATAATAGTGTATTGAATGAGGAAAGTATCCAAGAAGATTTTTAAGTTTAAAAAAAAACTCCTTTTCTGCTTTTGAACAAAAAAGGAGTTTACTATATGATAAGGAGAATAATCTCACAAATTAGGCTTGATATTTTTTTACCACCATAGAACCATTGTGTCCGCCAAAACCAAATGTATTGCTTAATGCATACGTAACTTCGCGTTTTTGAGCTTTATTTAACGTAAGATTAAGTTTTTCATCAATGTTTGTGTCAATATGCGTATGATTAATGGTTGGAGGAATAGTGCTTGTTAATATTGCAAAAATACATGCAACTATTTCCATGGCACCTGTAGCTCCAAGTAAATGGCCTGTCATAGATTTAGTAGAACTAATATTTAATTTGTACGCATGTTCTTTAAATAATTTTACAATTGCTGTTAGTTCTGCAATATCACCTAAAGGGGTTGATGTACCATGAACATTTATATAATCTATATCGTTTACAGAAATTCCTGCACTTTCAATAGCATATTTCATAGAGTTTATTGCTCCTGTTCCTTCAGCATGAGGGGCTGTTAAATGATATGCATCTGAACTCATACCGCCTCCAACTATTTCTGCATAAATTTTAGCACCACGAGCTTTTGCATGTTCAAGTTCTTCGAACATTAACGCAACACCACCTTCACCCATAACAAACCCATCGCGAGTACTGTCAAATGGACGAGAAGCTGTTGTCATTTCGTCGTTGTTTTCAGAGATTGCACGCATAGCATTAAAACCGCCAATACCGCTTTCGTTAATGGTAGCTTCCGAACCTCCAGTCATAATGATATCACATTTACCTAATTGAATAGCATTAAACGCATCTATCATTGCATGAGTAGAAGAGGCACACGCTGAAGCAGTAGTATAACTTGCACCTCGTAATCCGTATTTTATTGATATATATCCTGCAGCAATATTAGATATCATCTTAGGAATAAAAAATGGATTGAAACGAGGAACTCCATTACCTTGTGCGAAATTTATAATTTCTTGTTGGTAGGTGGTCAAACCACCAATTCCCGAACCCCAAATAACTCCAAATCTATCTAAATCTACAGATTCAAGATTAATTGTAGAGTCTTGCATACACTCTTCAGCAGCTGCCATTGCTAAATGTGTATAAGGATCCATTTTACGAGCTTCTTTCCTATCTATATACTTATTTAAATCGAAATTCTTTACTTCACACGCAAATTTTGTTTTAAAATTCTCAGTATCGAAGTAAGTGATCGGTCCACAACCACTTACTCCGTTTTTGAGATTTTCAAAAATTTCGTCTAAATTGTTTCCAATAGGAGTAAAAGCACCTATTCCGGTTACTACTACTCTTTTAAATTTCATACGTTGAAAACTTAAAAAATTATTTAAGGTTTTTTTCGATGTAAGAGATAGCATCGCCTACAGTAGCGATACCTTCTGCTTGCTCATCTGGGATAGCAATATTGAATTCTTTTTCAAATTCCATAATTAATTCTACAGTGTCTAATGAATCAGCGCCTAAATCATTTGTAAAGTTAGCTTCTGGAGTTACTTCGCTTTCGTCAACACCTAACTTATCTACAATGATTGCTTGAACTTTTGATGCAATTTCTGACATAGTTGTAAATTTTAGTTAATAAATTAATAATTGTTTTTTAAATCTGTGCAAATAACTGTAAATTTTTTTTTACAAAAAAGGAAAAAGTGATAATTTATTTTTTTTCTAAATTGTATTTCCAAAATTACTATTACATTTATATGTTTGTAATATATTTAACTCATTAATAATTTGAAGGTTTATGGCACGTATTGCAATTTTTGCATCTGGTTCGGGAACAAATGCTATTACAATTATTAAGAATTTTCTTAATTCTAAAAATACTATTGTGTCTTTATATTGTAACAATCCTTCTGCTCAAGTTGTTCAAAAAGCTCCTTTATATAGTGTGCCTGTTGTACTTTTTTCACATTCTGATTTGTATGATTCTGATGTAGTACATGCAAAATTATGTACCGATAAGATTGATGTTATTGTGCTTGCTGGTTTTTTATGGTTGCTTCCACCTCCAATTATTGCGTCTTTTTCGGGGCGAATAATAAACATTCATCCTTCTTTATTGCCTAAATATGGAGGAAAAGGTATGTATGGCATGAATGTTCATAATGCTGTTATTCAAAATCGTGAAAAAGAAAGTGGAATAACTATTCATATGGTTGATGAAAAATATGATAATGGTAGCATTTTATTTCAAGCAAAATGTCAAATTACACCTTTTGACACAGCACGTTCTCTTTCAAAAAAAGTACAAGCTCTTGAACACGAACACTATTCTCCTGTTATTGCACATTTTCTTGATACGCTACAGTAAGCTCTTCATTTTCACGCACATCGTATTCTTTTGAATATACATGTATAAATAATTGTGATACATTTTTTATGCGTATATGAACATATTTAGAATGTACAGAAACTTTAATTAAGGCATTTCTAAATAATATAAAAAATGAATATGATTTCCATTGTTTAGGTAAAATAGGGTTAAATATAAGTTTCCCTTTTTCTACACGCATACCTGCAAATCCTTGTACTATTGCCAACCATGAACCTGACATGCTTGTAATATGCAATCCTTCGTGAGCTTCTTTATTGTAGTCGTCTAAATCAAGTCGAGAGGTTCGTAAATATAGTTCGTATGCTTTGTCAATATTTTGTAATTTTGATGCTACTACAGAGTGAATACAAGGGGAAAGCGATGATTCATGAACGCATCGTGCTTCATAAAAATCAAAATTTCGTCGAATTGTTTCAATATCAAAATCATGTTCAAACATATATAAACCTTGTACAACATCGGCTTGTTTAATATAGCATGATCTTAAAATTCTATCCCATGACCAATGTTGATTTATTGGACGTTCTGCAGATGGAAGTTCGTCAACTGTTTTTTGTTCTTTATCAAGATATCCTTCTTGTTGCAGTATTAATCCATATTGATTATCTGTAGGCAGATATATGTTTTTAGCAATGTCTGTCCACCGTATTATTTCAAGATTTTCATTAAATGTGATTTTTTGTATTAATTGAGCGTATTGTTCTGCTGCCACCCGTTTTATCCAACTAATTATTTCGAGCGTGTAGTTTATACACCAACGTGCAATATAATTAGTGTACCAATTATTGTTTATATTATTTTCGTATTCATTTGGTCCGGTAACACCTAATATCACATATTTTTTTTTGATTTGAGAAAATGACACTCGTTGAGCCCAAAATCTATTAATTGCAATTAAAACTTCTAATCCATATTCAATTAAATATGCTTTATCATCAGTGTAATTAACATAATTATATATTGCATATGCTATAGCACCATTTCTATGTATTTCTTCAAATGTTATTTCCCATTCATTATGACATTCTTCGCCAGTCATAGTAACCATAGGATATAGTGCTGCACCGTTTGTAAAGCCTAATTTTTTGGCATTTTCTATTGCTTGTGGCAATTGATTATATCGATATAACAATAAATTTTTTGAAACTTGTTCGGGCGATGTTGCTAAATAAAAAGGGAGACAAAACGCTTCGGTATCCCAGTATGTTGCACCTCCGTATTTTTCGCCTGTGAATCCTTTTGGTCCTATATTTAATCTACTATCAGCTCCGGTATATGTTTGTTGCAATTGAAAAATCGAAAATCGAATGCCTTGTTGTGCTGCTATATCGCCTTCTATTTGAATATCACTTAGTTCCCATTTCTTTTTCCAAGCATGTATATGTTCTGCATGTAAGTTTGAAAATGTTTTATGAGCAGCATTTTGTAGTCGCTCTTCTGCAATTTTTAGAAGTTCGTTTTCGGCATAGTGTAACGAGGAAACTTGTGTTGCAAGTTTTTCAATTACAACTGTTGTACCTTTTTTCAATACTATTTGAGCATGTTCACAAATATTTTTTTCGTTTGATGTGTATTTTGTTTGAATATCAGTATTATTGGGAGCATAAAATATATTTTTCATGCCTGTTGCTACGGTAAAAACAGGAGCTTTATACGGTGTTTTTTTTGTTTTATCAACTAAAATAGACAGTGTGTCTTTTTGTTTTTGCGTAACAGTTTCCCAAAAAGTTTCATTATAATTAGCATCTTCATTACGCACATCAGACGTAATAAACGAATTTATTTCAAGAGGAACGTCTGAATTAACCGCGGTGATTTTATATTGAATTGCCCCAATTTCCGTATCTACAATGCTTACAAACCGAGTGCTTTCGAGAGTGAGTTGTATTTTATTTGCAAGTTCAATAGTACAAATTCTATGTAATGTGCCATGTTGCATATTTAACGTGCGTTTAAACGAAAGCACTTTAGAACGAGCCAAATCACACATTTCTCCTTGTGCACGAATATGAATATGTGTCCATGATGGAGCATTGAGTACTTTTGCAAAATAATCGGGATACCCATTTTTCCACCATCCAACACGCGTTTTGTCAGGATAAAATACCCCACCTATATAATTTCCTGCAAGTGTTTTTCCCGAATAACTTTCTTCAAAATTTGCACGTTGCCCCATATGTCCGTTACCAATACTAAAAACACTTTCAGCAATTTGGTGGTTTTCAGGGTTAAATTGATTTTCGATAATGCACCATTCGTGGTTTGTAAAAAGAGATGAAGTTTTCATATTTTAGTATGCAAAAAGTATAACATTATGTGTTTTATTGTTATAAGATTTTTTGATAGTATCATTGATTAAAATTTGTTTAAAGATATGTGTTGTTTTTTTATTTGGACAAATAAAATTCAAAAAAGTTCAATTTTGCGCGTGTTTATACATTAAAAGAACTTCCCAACTTCAATCAATTTCCAAAAAATCTACTCTGTTTACATATTACCACGAAAGTATCATTCCTGTATGCAATAAACGTATTTTAAATTCTTGATAAAACAGAGCGAGTGCTGGCAATTCGGTGCAATGCGAAGGATATATATGTTGAATAGCGTGTGCTTTGAAATAGGCAATTGTTTGCACTGTTTGCTCATCGGGATGTTTTAAATGAAATCCGCCTAATACGGCAAAAACTGATTTTAAACCAGTTACTTTTTTAGCGTATTCTATGGTGTTGCATATACCAGCGTGAGCACAACCACTTATAATAATAAGTTGATTGTTATATCGTATTGCCAATGCCGAATCGTCAGGAACAAAATCAGGGTTATTTGATTCATCAACAAAATTTGTAGTTTTTGCTTCAAAAGATGTTATACGAGGTATTTCGCCTAAAAAATATATAGAATCAGTAATTGCATAGGGTAACGAAGAATAACGAACTGTAAATGAACGTTCTAATTCGCTTTGTGATTGCTGTAAACCAATATAAGACATGCTGTGTTTTCTATATCGTTTTATACAAGATTTAGGATGCGTAATTAATGGTTTGTTGTGAATATATTGTAATCCATTTCCATGATCCCAATGCCCATGGCTTAACACAATTGTGTTAACAGCATTTTGAAGGTTAATTCCTAATTTTTGTGCGTTTTGCAAAAAAACATCTGTATTTCCTGCGTCAAAAAGAATAGAGGTGTTATCATATTCTATGAAATAAGAAAGTCCGTGTTCTGCAAGAAAACCAGACCCAGCCCTATTATCTGTTAAAATCGAAATTCGAATCACCTTACATAAAAATTAAAATGAATGTAAAGATACTGTTTTCATGCTATTTTATACCATAGTATTATGTATATCAACATAAAAAACACAAAATTATAAAAGAATTAAAACAAGTATTTGTGCTAATAAAATTCTAAGAAACATAGTAAACGGATACACCGTTGCATACGCAGTTGCTTGGGCTTGTGAGGGAGCTAATGCGTTTGCAAATTCCAATGCTGGAGGGTCGGTCATTGAGCCTGCCAACATTCCACAAATAGTAAGGTAATTAATTTTCATAAGGCGTGCAATAATCCCAACAATAAGTATAGGCACAACAGAAATAACAGCTCCAAATAGCATCCATGTGTATCCTCCGTTTCGTAATGTTTCCCAAAATTGCGCACCCGAACTTAAACCAACACAACCAAGAAACAACACTATTCCCAATTCGCGAATAAACAGATTGGCACTTGGAGTCATATAAAAATCAAAGGAGCCAATCCGCCCTTTATGTCCTAAAATAAGTGCCACAATGAGCGGTCCACCAGCAAGACCTAATTTAGCAGGCACTGGCAAGCCGGGAATAAAAATAGGAATACTTCCAACCAATACACCAAGAGCAATTCCAATAAAAAGAGGCAATAAATTAGGGTGAGCAAGTGATTTTTGTGAATTTCCTAAATATTGAGTAACCGTATCAATACTTTTTGTGTCGGCAACAACTCGAACAGTATCTCCAAATTCTATGGTAGATTTTTTATGTGGTAAAATTTCGCTTCCCGACCTAAAAATACGAGTAATATTTGCAGGAAATTGTTCAGAAATTCCAATTTGATGCAATGTTTTTCCGGCAATTGCTTTATTTGTTACAACCACATGTCGCATAGTTAAATTACCCGAAATTTCAATTCTATCAGTTTTTTTAATTTCTCCTATTTTTAATTCTAATTCTGCAAAATGTTCTTTTTTTGAAACCCCATATAACATATCATTTTCTAACAATTCTAATTTTTTATGAGGTATAATAAATTCATTATTGCGTAATATTCGAGAAAACACAAATTCTGAATCAAGAAAAACTTGCAGTTGTTCAATTGTTTTTCCTATAATATTTGGGTTTGTTACTTTTACGTGTATTGATGTTACTTTTCCCGAAAGTCCGGTAACTTCATTATCGTATGTTACAACTTCTTGAGAAATACGCACGTTAAAAAACACACGAATCAATATCATCACTAATATAATTCCAATAATTGCAAATGGATAGGCTAATGCATACGCCATTCCTGAAGTGTTAGCGGCAGCAACGCCATCTACAAGCTGTTCTTCGAGCACTAATTGTGCAGCACCTAAACTTGGCGTATTTGTTACCGCTCCACTTAAAATCCCAACAATAACTTCAACATCAATAGAATACATAAAAGAAAGTAACATAGCCATTCCAAATCCTAACAATACAACTGTGGTTGATAAAAGATTTAATACTATTCCATTATTTTTAAATGATGATAAAAATCGAGGTCCTATATCTAAGCCTATAGAAAAAATGAACAAAATTAGCCCAAATTCTTTAATAAAATTAAGAGTTTCGGCATTGATTTGTGCTCCAAAATGTCCGAACGCAATACCAGTGAATAATACACCAGCAATTCCAAGTTTAATATTGAAAATCTTTATTTTTCCTAATAAAATTCCTGAAACACTTATAAGAGATAAAAAAATAAATGCAGAAGCAATGCTCTGCTCACCAAAAAAAGATAGCATTTGTGCCTTTAATAAAAAATCAAATTTATAAGCGGCAAATATACTTTTTTTGCACCATACTTCCAATTACAAAGTGTATAAGAAAACACCGCATATTTAATTAATAAACGCAACATATAATGATTCATATTTTCAAAGTATTAAACCATATTTTTTGATGTTGTCAGAATTGTATCTGTCTAAATAATAATCAATAGTTTGAATGTTCATCTTGTGAGCATAGGCATGCAAATATTTTATCCATCGTTGTGCACCATATTCAAAAGCATTTATTACAGTGAAATAAAGTTCATCTTCCATGTCCTCTGCTGTCCATGTTGGTTTATTGTATGTGTGTTGAATACATCGTAATTCTTCTTGAGTAGGAAAGTTGTGATATACAATCCAACTTTCGAGCTTTTCGTAGAGAGCTTTTCGAACTTTTCTATAATCAATACTATCTAAACTTTCTCGCATTCTATCTATATATGCTTCTGTAGATGATTTTGTAACATAATTTTTACTAATTATCATTGCCTCTTCTGCCGAAACGTTCGGATGCAAAAAAAGAACAAACGCAAGTTGTTGCTTTATTGCATTAGGTAATGGGTTGGTTTGTAATTCGGTAATGCCAAAAAAATTGTTGGATAGTTGGTTTTTTTTCATATACATCATCTTTAATTGTCTAACATAAAAATACTTACATACTCTTCAGCAATGCTTTCTTTATAGGAATTAATGCTATTCCAAAAATCCAAATTAAGCATTTCAATACTTCTGTATATTGCAGAAGAAACCGTTGATTTGTAAACCACTAACTGCAATTCCAAATATGTTTGAGTAGGAATACCCGAAGTTGCACCTGTTTGCGTTTCGGTATTACCTTTCGGAATATAACTGTCACTAAAATATATTGTAGAGGGACTGTTATAATTGCGAATTATACAACCAATAACATTACTTGGACCATTAATTACGCTTATACTATATGAATGGGGCGTATTATATAGTATCACTTTTGCGTTACCAATAAGATTATCAAACACATAGGTGTTTTGCGAGCTTTTTTGCAACACCGTAATATGTTCTTCTTTTTTACATGTTGTAAAAACAGCCACAATAAGAATGAGTAAACTGATTTTTTTCATAATTTCAATTTTTTTACGTTACATACTTTTATACAGCAACACATAGCTTGTGCAAAAACACAAAATGTTCACTATAACATGTGAGTACACGACTCAAAGGAATATAATATTCCTACCAATAAATTTTTTGTTGAAATTCTTACGCCTTCGTAAGTTTCATGTGTCACACAATAATAAGTGTGATAGTTCTATTAAGCATTATGCAACACCGTGCTATATGCTAACCCATAAGTAAGTAAAATAAGTAGATAGTGAGTATTACTATACTCAACTTTTACAAAAGTAACTTTTGTAAGATGGAATGTCAAGGATTTAAAGAAATTTTTTTTCATTCTTTATTATCGGCAGTTTTAGAAGAATTGCTGAGTAAAGCAGTAAGTGTTTTAAATTCTTTTGATGTAAGATTTCGCCATGCTCCAATAGGTATATCAAGCGAAATATTCATGATTCTAATTCTTCGTAAATTAGTAACTTTATAGTTTAAATATTCACACATTCTTCGGATTTGTCGATTAAGTCCTTGAGTAAGAATTATTTTAAAGGTAAATGTGTCAATTTGTTCAACATAACACGAACGAGTTACAATACCTAAAATAGGTACTCCTGTTGCCATTTTTTTTATAAATGATTGTGTAATAGGCTTGTGTACGCGCACAATATATTCTTTTTGATGATTATTGCCTGCACGTAAAATTTTATTTACAATATCACCATCGCTTGTAAGTAAAATCAGTCCTTCACTCATTTTATCAAGTCGCCCAATAGGAAAAATTCGCATAGGGTGATTAATAAAATCAATAATATTGTGTTTTTCGGCACGAGTGTCGGTTGTACATACAATGCCAATAGGTTTGTTGCACATAATATACACGTGGTTTTGTTGTTTCTTGTGCACAGTTTTACCACGAACTTTTACTGTGTCTGTGTATGCAATTTTAGTACCTTGTTCAACCCGCACATTGTTTACTGTAACTAATCCTTGTGCAATTAAAGAATCAGCTTCTCTTCGCGAACAGAAGCCAATTTCGCTTAAATATTTGTTTATTCGCACTAATGTATTCATGTTTTGTACAAAATGCTTATGGTATGTACACACTTATTTTGCGTACAAAGGTACATGCAATATTTACTTTTTGATATAATTGTAATAAAATCATTTTTTTTTACACAATTACATAGTTTTTTTCTATGTTTGTAGGTGCATCGTATTCTACAATAATGTTTAATTTTTTAAATAATTACTAATGACTGATTTTACGTATAAAAAAATGTTTTCCTTAGGGAACGATTCCACGAAATATCGTTTGCTTACAAAAGAATATGTTTCAACAATTTCTGTAGAAGGACGCACAATTTTACAAATTGACCCGAAAGGTTTGGAGTTGCTTGCTGAGGTCGCAATACATGATGTGTCATTTTATTTGCGTTCAGAGCATTTAGCTGGTCTTACAAATATTATAAAAGACCCGCAAGCATCTGATAATGATAAATTTGTTGCCGACACAATGCTCCGAAATCAAGTTATAGCAGCCGAAGGTGAATTGCCAACTTGTCAAGATACTGGAACTGCAATAGTAATTGGTAAAAAAGGTGAAAATGTATGGACAGGAGTTGATGATGCAGAGTTTCTATCAAAAGGAATTTTTACAACATATAAGGAAAAAAACCTTCGCTATTCGCAAGTGGTTGCAACAAATATGTTTGATGAAAAAAATTCAGGAAATAATATGCCTGCGCAAATTGATATTATGGCGGCTTCTGGCAATAGCTATGAATTTATTTTTATTACAAAAGGTGGTGGCTCGGCAAATAAAACATTTTTGTATCAAATGACTAAATCAGTGTTAAATGAAGAGTCGTTTACCGCATTTGTAAAAGAAAAACTACGTGATTTGGGTACTTCGGCATGTCCTCCGTATCATATTGCTTTTGTAATTGGCGGACAGGCTGATACAAATCTTAAAACGGTAAAACTTGCGTCTGCAAAATATTATGATTCTCTTCCTACTTCGGGAAATGAACACGGACAAGCATTTCGTGATTTGGAATGGGAGGCAAAAATTCAAAAAATTGCAGAAGAGTTTGGCGTGGGAGCACAATTTGGCGGAAAAGCATTTGCACACGATATTCGTGTGATTCGTTTACCTCGTCATGCGGCATCGTGTGCTATTGGTTTAGGAGTAAGTTGCAGTGCCGACCGAAATATTAAGGCAAAAATAACGCCTGAGGGTATTTTTATTGAAGAATTAGAAAAAAATCCTGAGAAATTTTTACCCGAAGCGGAATTGGCACTAACTCCTGCGGTTGAAATAAATCTTGACCAACCAATGGAAAAAGTGCTTGCAATTTTAAGTAAATATCCTGTTAAAACACGACTAAGTTTAACTGGAACTTTAGTTGTAGCTCGCGATATTGCTCATGCACAATTTAAAAAATTACTTGATGAAGGCAAACCGCTTCCTGAATATTTAAAACATCATCCTGTGTATTATGCAGGACCTGCAAAAACGCCAAAAGGTATGGCGTCGGGTAGTTTTGGACCTACTACTGCCGGAAGAATGGATTCGTATGTGAATTTGCTTCAAAGCAAAGGTGGTTCTATGATTATGTTAGCAAAAGGAAATCGCTCGGCACAAGTTCGTGAATCGTGTAAAAAATATGGGGGTTTTTATTTAGGCTCTATTGGTGGACCTGCAGCTATTCTTGCTAAGGAAAACATAAAATCATCAGAAGTGATTGATTTTGAGGAGTTAGGAATGGAGGCTGTGCGAAAAATCACCGTAGAAAATTTCCCTGCTTTTATTATTTGTGATGATAAAGGAAATGATTTTTTCTTAGAGTTTTAATGCCTGTTGTTTCTGCTGTTGTTTAGTTGCATACATACTTACAAAAACAAGTTGTATAGCATGGTATATCATTATTGGTAATAGTATAATACCCGAAACCGCTGTGCCTATAAATAATACTTTTGAAATAACTACTCCATGAAGCAATGATTTTTTTGAGCCACAAAAAAGTACGGTAATAGTGTCTTTATAGGTGAAATTAAAAAATGTACATACTTTTTGTAATATAAGAAACGCACAGGCAAACAAGCTAATAACACATAACAAAAGCAGTAAAAATGATAATATAGTTAAAAAAGCAAATGCATTATCTGCAAACGACGAACAAAATGAAGTGTATATAATAAAAAGAATTACTAATTGGTCAAATACTTTAAAGTGCGTAGCATATTTTTGTACAAAATTTCCTAATAGGGGTCTTGCTATCATACCAATAACAATGGGTAATAAAATTTGAAATACAAGTTTGCCATATATTTCGGTTGCGTCAAATGACAGATTTTGCTGAATCATAAAAATTCCCATATATGCGGGTGTTATTAAAATTCCTAAAAGACTCGAAATACTTGCATTAAAAATTCCAGCAGGTATGTTTCCTTGTGCTATAGAAATCATAACAATTGACGAAGATACGGTTGATGGTAATGCTGCTAAAAAAAACAAACTTAACCAAAGATTGCTATTTACAACAAATGGTTTTAGAATAAGCACAAGCAATGGAAATAATATAAACGTTGCACATTGAATAATTACATGCATTTTCCAATTTGTAAGTCCTTGTGCAAATTGTTTTGGAGTGAGTTTTACGCCATAAAAGAAAAAAATAATTGCCACTCCATAGCCAGCAATTTTAGAAGCATTAAAAAACTCTCTGTCAACACCAATAAACGGAAACGCATATGCAAATCCTATTAATACAATAATTGATATAATAAACCAGTCGAACCCAATTTTTTTTAACATAGCTCTTATCTGCTAATTAAAGATTTTTGCATATAAATCATTAATTTCCTTTGAATCAGGATAATCTGCAGCAGCTTTTCGAATCAAAGCATGAGCTTTGTCTGTTTCACCAATTTCAATAAATATTTCAGAAATATTTCTGAGTGCTCTAAAAAAACCGGGGTCAATTGCAAGCACTTTTTCATAATACGCAATGGCTTGTTCGTTATTATTCAAATACTTATAGCAAACAGCAGTGTTGTGTAAAACTAATTTGTTTTGAGGATTTATAGCAAGTGAACGTAAAAATAGTTCAATTGCTGTTTCATATTTTTCTTGTATTCTATAACAATCAGCTAAAAAATATAAAGCTTCTTCATTTTCTGCTTGAAAAGTAAGTGCCTCTGTAAATGCTTCAATTGCCTCATCGATTAAATGTAATTCCGAATAATTTATTCCTAAATTAAATGCAATTTTAAATTCACTTCCGTGTAATTCTTTGTGTTTCAGCAAGCAAGAGATTGCCTGTTCGTGCATTTTTAATGAATAAAACGACACGCTTAATCCATATAACGCTTTTACAGAATGAGGTTTAATTTCTAAAGCTTTAATAAAATTTGTAATAGCTCGTTCATGATCGCCTTGTAGTCCATGTGCAACTGCCACATAGTGCCATGCAATATGCCAGTTGGGATATTCTTGTGCAAGTTTTTCGGCTGTTTGCAACAATTCTTCGAACTTACCTTGTTGTGCAAGTTCTCGCATGCTGATTTCTGAAAGTGCCTTGTCCATATTTACCATTGTCGTTGAAATTGTTCTTGTTTTATACGCTCAGATTCATTTTTTCGCCACCGTAGATATATTTCAGCAAATTTTTCTTGAAAATTATCTTCGGGAGTAGGCGCGTGTAATAATGAAATATCCCCATTTGGGTCTATTAACACATAACTGGGCATTCCTTTAACTCTATATTTTTCTGCAATTTCAGGATTATCTGCCCCATACACAAATGTCCAATTGTATTTCTTTTTATTATTTTTTACGAATGTTGCAAACTTTTCAAAATCAGACTCATAGCTAATAATTAACAGATGTAAATATTTCTGTGTTTTTTTATTCATTTTTTCAATGATTTTATAATGTTGTACACATTCTATATTTTCTGAACGACAAAATCCTATATATACATGTTTTCCTTGAAATTTTGATAATGAAATGGGAATGCTGTCTTGATTATATAAAATAAATTCGGGAGCAGCATCAGATTCTTGCAGCAAGCTGTTTTTTTTCTTAATAGCTTGTGCTATTGCTCTATGTTCGGGAATGTTTGATAAAATAATAAGAGAATCAAGTGTTTGCAACACTGTTTGCTGCGGAAACACCGCAGGTAATTTAAAACAATCATGTAAACATTGTAATAAAATTAATTCTTTTAAGGTATCGTTTCGCAAAGCCATATATTCATCCATACGTTCTTTAAACATAGTAGGACTTTTACCATAAATAATAGATTGCCGCATATCAATGCCCATTTTTTTCATATAATTATTGGTAAGATAATCTTTCCAAACCATTTGTACAAAACTCATATAAGGCGGATTGTAATATGAGGGCGGTATATGTAGTAAATAATTTTTTGTTACACCCATTCTATCACGTTGGTATGCCATGTGTCGCAAGGCATATAATCTATAATTTTTATAATAAGTAAAAAACGGATTTGTATAATTTGCAAAAACACTATCTATTTTTTCTTCGAGTACGTCAACTACTCGTTTATCACGCAAAACAAAAATAATTTGAAAATGTTCGTGTAAAAATGATTCATATATATGATTAAACATAAAAATCTGCATATTTAAATCATGTGCTTGCGGATTTTTAATGCCAAGACTAATATTTTCGGGACTATAAAATGGGTTTAATTCTTCTGCCAATGTTTTTTGTACTAATGGCGGCAAAATAATTTCGTGGATACTGTCTGGTTCGGCAAATAAAAAGCATTTATATATGCCAAGATACATAAAAATTTCTTGCGTATGTCTAAGCGGAAACGAAAATGAAAATTCACCAACACTATCAACATAAAATGTTCCTATTTTTTCTTCGGTAAATGTAAAATAATCACTGTATTGGAATACCGAAATATTCATATGTGCATATTCCAATGCAACGCCTGTAATAGTACATGTTTGCATAAGTGTATCGATTGATTTTCCATACACATTATGATATATACTACTAATACTTATACATAAAAATAAAAATATGTATCTCATGAGATATGTAATTTTCCAGGTATGAAACGACTTACATCAGCTCCAAATCGTATAAGTTCGCGAACAATTGTTGATGACACATGCCCATATTCGGGAGGTGTTACTAAAAAAACTGTTTCTACCTGAGGAAGCAATTCTCGATTCATTTGAGCAATAGATTTTTCGAACTGAAAATCGGTAGTATTTCGCAAGCCACGAAGAATGAAATGAGCTTGTTTTTGTTCGCAATATTCAATAGTAAGAGATGTGTAGGTATCTATTTCAATTTTTATATTATCCGCAAAAATTGATGAAATGTGATTAATGCGTGTTTCGAGCGGAAAAAAATCTTGTTTTGTAGAATTTACACCAATTGCAATTATTATTTTATCAAACAAAGGTAAGGCTCGCTCTAATATAGCATAATGACCTATTGTAAAGGGGTCAAAGCTACCGGGGAATATAGCTATTCTACTATTAGTATTCATATTACAATGAGTTGATTCAATTGCAAAACTACAAAATATTTTAACAGAATTTATGCTTGTGTAGTAAAAGTATGTGTAAAATTATATTAAACAAATGCTTTTATTGTTTTTTTTAAAATTGCAAAAAAACATAGGTACTTTTATTAAAACGTAGTAAAAAGTAATATAAAATTCTTATTTTTACAGAAAAATAATTGATAATCGTATTATTCATGAAACGATATTTTTTTCTTTTTTTCTGTAGTGTTTATACATCTTTTTTGTGTGCACAAAATGATACAAATAGCGTGTTTTTAGAAACGCAACCAATAGATTCAATTGTTCAGGACACTGTTGTTCAAGAACAAAATGTAGTTACAATAGTAGATTCTATTGCTGATAGTCTTGCAGTAATTTCTTCTGTGTTGCTTGACAGTATTGCAACCGACACAACAAACATGGTTCAAATAGATACGCTCACAATTTCCACCGAAACTGATAGTGTGATTTCTATAGAAACCGAGAATATTATTGAGCAAGAAGAATATGTTTCGAAAATTGATATATATACTATTGAAAATACAAATGTAGAAACTGTTATAATTTGCGAAACAACATATAAAGATGTGAGTTTTAAAAACGCTCATGTGCAGCAAGTAATTATTGAAAATAGTTCAATAGAATTTTTTACTATCACAAATTCCTATATCACAAGTCTTATTATTAAAAAATCGCATGTTCAAGACTTATTTATTGATAAATCTGTAATTACCGAACTTATTATTGAAAATTCAGAAATTGAGGAATATAGCACAGAAGCATCAATTATCCGAAGTCAATCTATGTATAAAGAATAATGTAGTGTACATTTTTTACAAAAAACACATATTGTTTATATTGAAAAATTGTTCATTACTTAGTAATAATTATTCATTTATTATCATATATCAGTGTATCTAAATCATAAATGTCTGATTAAATGTGTTTTAGAAAAATCGCTGTGTTTTTAGTAAGTTTTCAACAGTAGGGTAAAAAAAACTATATTTGTCATAGTATTAGAAAAATTATATGTAGTTTTACGTGTTTTTCTTAAAAAGTAAGTATCCTAAAATTTAAAAGTATATACAATATGAAAAGGATTTATTTCTCATTTTTAATGATTTTGACGGCTCTACTTATGAGCTCTCAAGTTTTTTCTCAAATTAATACTGGAGGAACTCCTAAAGTCCCATTTGGTAGTAATTCACGGTACGAATATGGTATTATGCCGACAAACTTACCATCTGGCGGAACATACGGGCAGTCGCAAGATGCTGCAAGTGCATATAATACGTGGAAAACTACGTATGTAGAGTCTTGTTCTGGTGGTAGATTTCGTGTAAAGTTTGATACACCAGGCGAAACCGTATCAGAAGGTATAGCGTATGGCATGTTGCTCTCAGTTTATGCAGCCGATAAAGCGTTATTCGATGGTTTATGGGCGTATTACAAGCAATTTAGAAACGGTAACGGTGTAATGGACTGGAAAATTAATGGTTGTAATGGTGGTGTGTCTGGCTCTGGTGGTGCAACCGATGCCGAACTTGATGCGGCAATGGCACTTATTATTGCATCGGAACAATGGAGTAGCACTACGTATAGAAATGATGCAATAACATTAATAAAAACTGTGAAAAACACAGAGATGCATACAAATGGTCAAACACTTAATGGCGACCAGTGGGGAAATACAAACACATGTAGAAACCCAAGTTACCAGTCGCCTGCATATTATAAACAATATGCCTTAGTTGACACAGATAATGCTTCGTTTTGGGGAACAACCGCAATAAATGCAGCAAGTACTTTATTGCTTGCAAACCGAAATTCAACTTCTGGTTTAGTGAGCAACTGGTGTGATAATAACGGAAATGAGAATACTTGTGGTAACACAGGTTCAGGAGCAAATGGATACGGAGCTGATGCGTGTAGAGCACCATGGCGTACAGCGGTAGATTATTTATGGCACGGAAATGCTGCCTGTGCTGCTTCTAAAGATATTAATACAAAACTTACCGCTTTTGTAAATGGATATGAAGGTCAAATGAAAGGACCTCTTAGCAATAGAAATGTTTCAAATCCTTCTTCTGGTTCATACATAAATGGTTCATATGCCACATTTGCACTGCCTCCTATGACATCATCATCAGCACAGTCAAGTTTAAATAAATGCTATACCGCAGTTGTAGGTTTATCAGGCTCAGATTATTATTTTAACGCTACGGTTCGCTGTCTTACTTTGTTTGTGTTAACAGGAAATTTTTGGGCTCCCGGAGCTTCAGGAGTTGTATTCCCTCCTACAGTAACAAAAGCAGAAACAAATGGCACGGGTACAAGAATTACCCTCACTACAAATAAAACATTACAAACTTCCTCTGTTACAGCATCAACATTTACCTTATATCTTAATAATGTGGCACAAAGTAATGGAATTTCATCTGTGTCTATAAGTGGAGAAACTATTACACTCAATATTGCAACTGCAGCAATACCACAACCGGGACAAACAATTACATTGTCATATTCGGGTTCTGGTGATATTAAGAGTAGCGAGGGGGCTACAATGGAAGCATTTACTAAGCGAGAAGTGTTAAATCTTTTAGAAGGCAATGAAACAATTCTTGATGATTGTGAAGACGGAAATGAATTGAATAATGTTGGTGGTATTTGGTTTACATTTAACGATCAAAAAGACCAAGAAGGTGCATGTCAATCTGGATCAAAAAGTACGGTAACACCTTTAACAAGTTCGTCAAATCCATTTGTTATGTCATCATCGGGATATAATTCTGATTATGCTGTTAAGGCTACCTATACGTTAGGTACAAATTACACTCCTTATGACGGTGGAAGTTGTGCTTCATGGACAAATCCTGCATATATAGGTATTGGAACATGGGTAGATAAGGTGGAAACAAACACTATGGACTGGACAAGTGGTATAGGCGTTAAATTCTGGTATAAAGGTCCAGCATGTGCATTCCAAGTTATTATAGAAGAGGTTGAAGATTATTGTTTTCATAAAAAAGATATTCCTGCAAGTGCTAACTGGACAGAAGTTACCGTGTTGTGGAGCGATTTAGCACAACCAACATGGGGAGTACAAAAAACATTTAGTGCAAAACATGTGCAGAAATTACAATGGCAGTATGAGAAAGGCAATAGTGCTGATAATGGTACTATTTGGATAGATGATGTTCGTATATTAAACATGCCTCCTGTTCCTTTAACAAGTATGACTATAGGAGTGCATCCTGATAGTAAAGTTACAGATCCTTTAAATCTTAAAATAGACGAAACAGATACCTTAGAATTGGCAATTACAACGCAGCCTACAAACGCATCATATCCAGTAGTGTTCTGGTCAAGTTCTGATGAAACGGTTGCAGAAATTGATTATTTAGGTCGTGTGTTTCCAAAAGGATATGGTGAAACAACTATTACAGCTCGTTCAAAAATGCATCAAAGCATTACTGCTACTTATACGGTAAAAGTACCTGCACCATCAGTGCCTCCTACAGGTATTTCATTTAGCCCTACCTCATATACTATTCCAGTAGGAACGACCGATATGTTACTCCCTATTTTTGCACCAATAGGTGTTACCGAAACAGATGTAACATGGAGTTCATCAAATTCAACTATTGCTTCGGTTAATGCAACTGGTGTTGTTACAGGTGTTTCTGTGGGTGGACCAGTTACAATTACTGCAACAAGTAAAACAAAAACAAATGTAAAAGGAACTGCAACTGTTATGGTTGTTGGTGTTGGGGTAGATGAAATAACTGTTGATAAAAATCCAATTACGATGACAATTGGTGAGTCTGAAACAGTAACCGCAACAGTTCTTCCTGCAAATGCAACTAATAAATCTGTTGCTTGGTCAACAACCAATTCTGCAATTGCAACTGTAACAAATGGTGTTATTGCTTCGCAGGGCGTTGGTTCTTGTACAATTCGAGTAACATCAAATGATAATTCATCTAAATATGTTGATATACCTGTTACCGTGAAACCTATTGCAGTAACATCTGTAAGTGTTACTCCAAAAACAGTTTCTTTGGTAGATAAGGCTTCAACAACTCTTTCGGCTACTGTATTACCTTCGGGGGCAGAACAAGGTGTTTCTTGGTCTTCTGCAAATACAAATATTGCAACTGTTGCGAATGGAATTGTAACTGCTACTGGTGTTGGTTCAACAACAATTACAGTTACTTCTACAAGTGATAACACAAAATCAGATATATGTGTTGTAACAGTTACTCCAAAATTAGTAGAGTCTATTACATTAAATCATACTACTCGTTCGTTAATTATTAACGAAACAGCAACGCTTACTGCAACTGTTTCTCCTGCTAATGCTACAGATCCAACGTATGTGTGGAAATCAAGTAATGAGGCAGTTGCTACGGTTAATAGTTCAGGAGTTGTAACTGCTCTTGCAGAAGGTACTGCAAATATTACAGCTACTGCAAATGATGCAAGTGGAAAAGTTGGTATATGTGTGGTAACTGTTTCTCCACGTTTGGTAACAAGTATTTCTGTGTTACCCGCAACTCTTTCATTAGTTATTAATGAAAGTTCAAATCCTTTAACTGCAACAGTTTCTCCTGCTAATGCTACAGATCCAACGTATGTGTGGCAATCGAGTAATACGGCAGTTGCTACGGTTAATAGTTCAGGAGTTGTAACAGCTCTTGCTCAAGGTACTGCAAATATTACAGCTACTGCAAATGATGCAAGTGGAAAAGTTGGTACATGTGTGGTAACTGTTTCTCCACGTTTGGTAACAAGTATTTCTGTGTTACCAACAACACTTTCATTAGTTATTAATGAAAGTTCAAATCCTTTAACTGCAACAGTTATTCCTGCTAATGCTACAGATCCAACGTATGTATGGAAATCGAGTAATGAGGCAGTTGCTACGGTTAACAATTCAGGAGTTGTAACTGCTCTTGCTCAAGGTACTGCAAATATTACTGCTACTGCAAATGATGCAAGTGGCAAAGTTGGTACGTGTGTGGTAACCGTTTCTCCACGTTTGGTAACAAATATTTCTGTGTTACCCGCAACTCTTTCATTAGTTATTGATGAAATTTCAAATCCTTTAACTGCAACAGTTATTCCTGCTACCGCAACCGACCCAACGTATGAGTGGGCATCGAGCAATACAGCAGTTGCTACGGTTGATAATTCGGGAGTTGTAACTGCTCTTGCAGAAGGTACTGCAAATATTACTGCTACTGCAAATGATGCAAGTGGCAAAGTTGGTACATGTGTGGTAACAGTTACTCCAATTATGCCAAATTCTATTTCAATACCAGCTGAAATAGGTTTTGTGATTGGAGACCCTGCACAGCAACTTACCGCAGTGTTTGACCCAGTAAAAACAACAAATCAAGCAGTTACATGGGAATCAAGTGATGAATCTATTGCAAAAGTAGTTGATGGTTTAGTTACAGCGGTAGGGGTTGGAAATTGTATTATTACTGTTCGTTCTGTTGCAGATAATACAAAATTTGATATTTGTGCGGTAACAGTAGATAGCGATATAGTGAATGTTACAGGAGTAAGTTTAAATCAAAACGAACTTACTATTTCTATACAAGCTTCGCAGGCATTAACAGCAACGGTAAATCCTCTTGATGCTACAAATAAATCGGTTATATGGTCATCTGATAATCCTGCTATTGCTGAAGTAGTAAATGGTACAGTTACTGGTATTTCTGTTGGAAGTACTATAATACGAGTTGAAACTGTTGATGGTTCACACGAAGCTACATGTATTGTAAATGTTAAGGCAATTCCAGTAGAAGGTGTAAGTTTAAATGAATCTTCATTATCTCTTGCAGCAACAAGTGGTCCTGTTCAATTAGTTGCAACTATTAATCCAGCAAATGCAACAAATAAAGCAGTAAATTGGAGTTCAAGCAATGAAGCAGTAGTTACGGTAAATGATATGGGTATAATCACCGTGAAAGGTATAGGAGAAGCTATTATCACAGTAACAACGGTTGATGGTAATTATTCTGCAACATGTAATGTGGAAATAACAGCAGTAGATGTAACAGATATTGCATTAAATCATTCTTCTTTAGAATTAACCCCTGCGAGTGCTCCTGTAACTCTTGAAGTAACAATTACTCCTTCAGACGCATCAGATAAAACAGTGGTGTGGTCGGTAACAGAGCCTGGTGTTGTTTCGGTTACAAATGGTGTTGTTTCTGTTCTTGGAATAGGTAGTACAAAAGTAGTTGCTACTTCTCATTCTAATCCATTAATTGCAGACACTTGTTTTGTAACAGTAAGTCCAATTCCAGTAGAAGGTGTAAGTTTAAATGAATCTTCATTATTGCTTGCAGCAACAAGCGGTCCTGTTCAATTAGTTGCAACTGTTAACCCAGAAAATGCAACAAATCAAGCAGTAAATTGGAGTTCAAGTAATGAAACAGTAGTTACGGTAAATAATATGGGTATAATCACCGTGCAAGGCATAGGAGAGGCTATTATTACAGTAACAACTGTTGATGGTAATTATTCTGCTACATGTAATATAGAAGTAACAGCAATAGACGTAACAGCTATTACTTTAAATCATTCTTCTTTAGAATTAACCCCTGCGAGTGCTCCTGTAACTCTTGAAGCAACAATTACCCCTTCAGACGCATCAGATAAAACAGTGGTGTGGTCGGTAACAGAGCCTGGTGTGGTTTCGGTTACAAATGGTGTTGTTACGGTTCTTGGAATAGGTAGCACAAAAGTAGTTGCTACTTCTCATTCTAATCCATTAATTGCAGACACTTGCTTTGTAACAGTAAGTCCAATTCCAGTAGAAGGTGTAAGTTTAAATGAGTCTTCATTATTGCTTGCAGCAACAAGCGGTCCTGTTCAGTTAGTTGCAACTATTAACCCAACAAATGCAACAAATCAAACAGTAAATTGGAGTTCAAGTAATGAAACAGTAGTTACGGTAAATGATATGGGTATAATCACCGTGAAAGGTGTAGGAGAAGCTATTATCACAGTAACAACTGTTGATGGTAATTATCCTGCAACATGTAATGTAGAAGTAACAGCAGTAACAACTCCTGTTGCAAGTGTTACGGTTTCGCCTCAATCACAAACAATTCAAATAAATGAATCACTTACAATATCTGCAACAATAAATCCTACGAATGCAACAAACAAAAGCATTCTATGGGAATCTTCAAATAATGCAATTGCAACTGTTGATGCAAATGGTGTTGTAACTCCTATTACCACAGGTAGCGTAAATATTATTGCAACAACTGTTGATGGTAATTTTAAAGATACATGTAAACTTACTATCACAGATATTCTTACTACGCATATTTTTATTAGTAATAGTCAAAATCTTGTAGTTGGAGAAACAGTACAAATTTCAGTAGAAAATGTACTGCCTGCAGGAGCAAGTACTGATGTAACTTGGGCTTCGGATAATGAAGCTGTTGCAACTATAGATGCGAATGGTGTAATAACAGCAATATCTGTTGGTGATGCAAATATTACAGCAATTGCAACAGACGGAACTTTGATTTCATCAAATGAATGTTTGGTAACTGTTTCTAAAGTTGATGTAACAGCTGTTACCGTTACGCCAACAACTGCTATTTTAGAAGTTGGAGGGGCTTCGTTACAACTACAAGCAAGCGTGCAACCGTCTAATGCAACAAATAAAAATGTAATTTGGACAGGAAATGCTGGACTTATTGCGTCAGTTGATAACAGCGGTATGGTAACTCCACTTGCAAAAGGTACTGTTGTTGTAACAGCAACAAGTGCTGAACGTGATATATTTAAAGGAACTTGTACTATTCAAGTAGTTGATAAAGCTGAATTAGTTGCAACTATTGCAGACGTACAACTTGTTCATAATACTGCTGTAACTGGAACAGCTGTAGGGCAATATCCTGCAAGTGCTAAAACAGCATTGCAATTGGCTATAACAACTGCACAAGCAGTGGTAAGTAATACACAAGCAACGCAAGAGCAAATTGATGCTGCAATTGTAGATTTACTTAAAGCAGAACAAGATTTCTATAAAAAACAAATTGTGAATGAAACGCTGATTTTCAACGCTGAATTAGAAAATCTTACCTATTTAAATACGTATTGGTATTCATATAATGATTCAGAACCGGGAGGAAGTTCATCTGTTACTCCTCTTACAGATGCGTCTTCGCCATTTACTATGTCGCAAACTGGAGCACAAGGAACAGAACATGCTGCAATGATTGATTATAGTTTAATGGGAGCATCTGTGTTAGGATATAGTCCATTTGTAGGTATGGGTATGGCAATGAATGACCCCGAAGCTGCGTATGATTTAACAGGTTCTACAGGAATGTCGTTCTGGGTTAAATCGCAACATTCATATTTCTTAGAAATTAATTTAGAGTCTATAACTGACGATTGTAATTATTATGTTGAATTACCTGCGGCTTTAGAATGGACAGAAATACGATTAAGTTGGTCTGATTTTGAACAATATTCATGGGGAATTAAAGTTCCATGGGATTTAACAGAAATTATGAATTTCCAATGGAAAATTCAAGCAGCTGACGGCATTGCTGGACAGTTGTGGATTGATGAGGTTCGTATTTTAGGTAAATTACTTGATTTACCACCGCTTAATATTGTAGATAAATCAAATTTAGATGCTATTATTGTTCAAGCACAAACATTACGCAATTCTGCACAAATTGGCAATGGCGATGGACAATATCCTCAATCGGCAGCAACTACATTTGATGCAGCAATTTCATCGGCACTTGCTATTCAAGCTGATGAAAGTGTAACACAAATTGATGTTGATGCTGCGGTGATAGCACTACAAACTGCAATTGAGCAATTTAATTCACAACGTATATCTGTTGATAAAACAGCTTTATTAGCATCTATACAAACAGCACAAAACTTCCATAATGTTTCTACGGAAGGTGCGGCTGAGGGACAATATCCAATAGGCTCTAAAGCTAACTTGCAAGCAGCAATTAATACAGCTAACAATATTTATACAAATACACTTGCATCTCAAGAGCAAGTGAATCAAGCTAAAATTGCTGTTGATGAGGCATTGCTTGCATTCCAAAATTTAGTAGTGGGGGTTAATAAAGGTTCTTTATTTGTGAAAATACAAGAAGCTACTACGTTGCATGCAAATTCAGAAGAAGGAACTGCAAATGGACAATTCCCTGTAGGGTCTAAAGCTAATTTTTATGCAGCAATTTCATCGGCACAAGGAGTTTACGATAATACGCAAACAACACAAGTGCAAGTGAATCAGGCTGTAAGTGATTTAAATAGTGCAATTGCTGCGTTTGAAGCATTACGTATTTATGTTGAACCACTTAATAAAACTTTATTAGCTTCAAAAATTAATGAAGCACATAATGCTTTAGGTTTAGCAACCGGAAATACAGGAGATAATCCTGGTAATTACCCAGTAAGTGCTGTAAATACATTTACTTCGGCAATAAGTACAGCACAAAGTGTGTATGATAATGCAACAACTCAAAATGAGTTAAATCAACAAGTAATTACCTTACAAGCTGCTATTTCTGCATTCTTATTGTCTGAAATACCAGTACCAATTGATAAATTAGCATTAGAATTAAATATAGCAGAAGCTGATGAATTAATTGTATATGCAGAAACAGGCTCATTACCTGGTCAATATCCTCAAACAGCTTGGACAGTATTCTATAATGCTATACAATCTGCACGGGTGGTGTACAACAAACCAACCGCTACACAAGAGGAAGTTGATGCGAAAAACGAATCGTTAGTGGCAGCTATTCAAGCATTTAAAGATGCAATGATACCTGTTTCAATAGAAGCTGTTTCATTGGTTGCAAAAATGTACCCAAACCCTGTAGTTTCAAATGTAACTATTGAAGCTCCTTCGTACATGTCTGAAATAATAGTTATGAGTGTTTTAGGAGAAATTGTGCGAGTAGAAAAAGTAAATGCTACAAACGTTTCAATTGATATGCAAAATCAAGCGAATGGCATATATCTGATTTCTATAAGCTATAAAAATGGTAAAACAGAAACAGTACGAATAACAAAACAATAGTAGTTTTTTTCATGTTTATAAAAAAGCCCTTGAATTTTCCAGGGCTTTTTTATTGAAATAAAGTAATAAGTATAATAACTATCCTTGTAAATTATGGAAATCAATAAAAAATATCTAATTTTGACAATGTAAAAAAACTTATAGTATTCAAAAAAATAAATAATTATGTCAATCAATTCGGGTAAATTATTCGAAGAATTTGCACCGGTTTCTGCTGATACATGGAAAGAAAAAACCATTATCGACATTAAAGGTGCTGATTTTGAAAAAAGATTGGTGTGGAAACCTATTGAAGGTTTTACTGTTGAACCAATATACAGATTAGAAGACCTTGCTCCACTTTCATATTTAGATGTGTTGCCAGGTCAGTTTCCATATACACGTGGAACAAAAAAAGCAACAAATGAATGGTATATTCGCCAAGACATTCAAGTTGAAAACGTAAAAAATGCGAATGCAAAAGCATTAGATGTTTTACAAAAAGGTGTAACTTCTCTTGGATTTAAAATTAAAGATGCTACCTCTTGGAATGTGAATAATGTTGAAGAATTACTCCAAAACATTACCATGACTGCTATCGAAATAAACTTTGTGATTTCGAAAGGAAAAACACATTTTTTACAATTATTTGTTGATTATATTGCTAAAAATAATATCGATGCAAAACAAGTAATTGGTTCAATAAATGCCGATTATATTGGTAATTTTATGAAAAACGGTGCGTTTTGTTATAATTCTCAAGAAATATGCGAAAAAAATATTCCGGAGTTACTTTCTATTGCAAAAACATTACCTCAATTTAAAACATGCAGCATACATGCCGATTATATAAGCAATGCAGGAGGCTCTATTACACAAGAATTAGCATCTGCACTTGCAATTGGGGTTGAATATCTTACAGCAGCAACAGAACAAGGAATAGATGCAGGAGAATTTGCACTTCGTATGAAATTTAACTTTGCAGTTACATCAAATTATTTTATGGAGCTTGCAAAATTCCGTGCGGCTAAAACACTTTGGGCAAAAATTGTTGCTGCATATAATCCTACGTGCTATTGCGACGATTCTTGTGATTGTGATGATGATACAAACGCATGCTGTTGTTGTTCAGAAAAAATTTGTACGTGTGCAGGAAAAATCAATATGCATGCAATAACATCTACTTGGAATAAAACACTTTATGACCCTTATGTAAATATGCTTCGTACACAAACCGAAGCTATGAGCGCAACGCTTGGTGGAGTTGATTCTCTTACTATATTACCATTTAATTATGTGTATGAAGAATCAACTGATTTTAGCGAACGAATTGCTCGAAATCAACAAAGTCTTTTAAAAGAAGAATGTCATTTTGATCAAGTGGTTGACCCCGCAGCAGGTTCATATTATATAGAAACGCTTACTGATAAAGTAATAGAAGAAGCATGGAAAATATTTCTTGAAATTCAAGATAAAGGTGGATTTATTGCTGCATTTACATCGGGAGCAATACAATCTATGATAACGCAAACTGCTGAAACACATAATAAAAACATTGCAAATCGTCGTAAAAATATATTGGGAGTAAATCAATTCCCTAATTTTACCGAACAATTACAAAAAGATGTATGCGAGTGTGTGTTTAAACCAGAAGTTACCGAATCTGAACAGGCTATTGCAAAACCTTTGGTAATGTATAGAGGAGCACAAGCTATTGAAGCATTACGTTATAAAACAGATATGTTTGCACAAACAAACGGCAGACCAAAAGTTTTTATGCTAACTATTGGAAATCTTACAATGAGAAAAGCGCGTGCTCAATTTGCATGTAACTTTTTTGCATGTGCAGGATTTGATGTAATTGATAACAACGGATTCAAAAATGTTGAAGAGGGGGTTGCTGCAGCAAAACAAAGTGGTGCACAAATTATTGTAATTTGTAGCTCCGACGAAGAATATGCTGAAGTGGCAATACCAATTTTTGATAAACTTAACGATAAAATCGTAGTTGTTGCTGGTGCTCCGGCATGTGCCGATGATCTTAAAGCAAAAGGTATTACACATTTTATTAATGTAAAATCAAATATGCTTGAATCATTACAAATGTATCAGAAACTATTAGGTATTTAATTAAAAAAAGTGAAACATGAAACCCGATTTTAAATCAATTCATATAAAAACTTCAAAGGCAGGTACAAAAAATGTACAGGAGTGGGAAAAACAAAATAATATAACTGCCTCATTTATTACACCTGAACAAATTTCTTTAAAACAGGTATATACAAAAGAAGATTTAAAACGCATGGAGCATCTCCAGTTTACTTCTGGATTTGCACCCTATCTTCGAGGTCCATATACGGCAATGTATCCGTATCAACCATGGACAATTCGCCAGTACGCGGGTTTTTCAACCGCAGAAGAATCAAATGCGTTTTATAGACGAAATATTGCTTCGGGACAAAAAGGTTTGTCTGTTGCATTTGACCTTGCTACACATCGTGGATATGATTCAGATCACCCGCGTGTGGTTGGTGATGTTGGAAAAGCAGGGGTGGCAATAGATTCTATTATGGATATGAGAATCTTATTTGATCAAATTCCACTTAATAAAATGTCAGTTTCAATGACAATGAACGGGGCAGTGCTTCCGGTTATGGCATTTTATATTTTAGCAGGATTAGAACAGGGAGCAAAATTAGAAGAATTGGCTGGAACAATTCAAAATGATATTTTAAAAGAATTTATGGTGCGTAACACCTATATCTATCCTCCAGCATTTTCTATGAAAATTATTGCGGATATATTCAAATATACCTCTGAAAAAATGCCGAAATTTAACTCAATTTCAATTTCTGGATATCACATGCAAGAAGCAGGAGCTACCAATGATATTGAAATGGCATATACTCTCGCAGACGGACTTGAATATTTACGTACTGGTATTAATTCAGGACTTGATATTGATGCATTTGCACCCCGCCTTTCTTTCTTTTGGGCTGTGGGAATGAATCACTTTATGGAAATTGCAAAATTCCGTGCTGCTCGTATGATTTGGGCTAAATTGGTAAATCAATTTAATCCGAAAAACCCAAAATCACTTACATTACGTACGCACTCTCAAACATCGGGCTGGTCGCTTACCGAACAAGACCCGTTTAATAATGTTGGTAGAACATGTATTGAGGCTATGGCTGCGGCACTTGGACACACACAATCGCTCCACACTAACGCGCTTGATGAGGCTATAGCATTGCCTACTGATTTTTCGGCTCGAATTGCACGTAATACACAGATTTATATTCAACAAGAAACAGAAATTTGTAGAGCAATTGACCCATGGGCAGGTTCGTATTATGTTGAATCTTTAACGCATGATTTAGTGCATAAAGCATGGGCACATATTCAAGAAGTTGAAAAACTTGGGGGTATGGCAAAAGCTATTGAAACAGGTATTCCAAAAATGCGTATTGAGGAAGCGGCTGCTCGTAAACAAGCACGTATTGACGCCGGACTTGACGCAATTATTGGAACAAATAAATATCGATTGGATAAAGAAGATCCTATCGAAATTCTTGATATTGATAATACTGCGGTTCGTTTATCGCAAATTGAACGCCTTGAAAAACTTCGTGCTGAACGAAATGAAGAAGAATGTCAAGCTGCTCTTTCCGCTATTACCAAATGTGCAGAAAATGGAGAAGGAAATTTACTTGAATTGGCTGTTGAGGCAGCTAAGAAAAATGCATCACTTGGTGAGATTTCAGATGCTTGCGAAAAAGTAGCAGGCAGATATAAAGCTGTAATTAGAAGTATTTCAGGAGTGTACGCATCAGAAGCTAAAAACGACAAGAATTTCCAACACGCTGTTGAGTTGTGTAAAAAATTCGCAGAAAAAGAGGGACGACAACCTCGTATTATGGTTGCAAAAATGGGGCAAGACGGACATGACCGTGGTGCAAAAGTGGTATCTACAGGATATGCTGATATAGGATTTGATGTGGATATAGGTCCATTATTTCAAACCCCAGAAGAGGCTGCAAAGCAGGCAGTTGAAAATGATGTGCACGTGTTAGGTGTGTCTTCATTGGCTGCGGGACATAAAACCTTGATTCCACAAGTAATTAAAGAACTTGAAAAGCTTGGAAGAGGGGATATTATGGTTATTTGTGGTGGGGTAATTCCATCTCAAGATTATGATTTCTTATATGATGCAGGTGCGGTTGCTATTTTTGGTCCAGGAACCTCTATAGCAAAAGCATCAATACAAATATTAGAAATTTTATTAGATGAATAATGATATAAAATAATGCGAAAATTAAAAGAGAGTAACATAGTTTACTCTCTTTTTTTGTTTAAAAACAACAAAAACAGCCATTTATTGCTACTATTATTAATAAAACAGCAATAAATAGTACCTTTACAAAATAATTATATATAAAAATGAAATATAAATACAGTTATTTATTGCTTGTATTTTTTTGTTGTTTTACTGTACGGTCTGTTGCACAAGATTCTCTTGTTAAAGAAACAATAAATGCTCGACTTTCTGCATCATATATTATTGGTGCTCAGGTGTATAATGATAATGTTTTATATAATCCCGGCTATACGTTTTCTATTGCGGCGTATAAACCACATTCTCCCTATTTAAATTATGGTATTGGAAGTTCGATGTTTATTTTACAAACAGAACGTTTTATACCATTTTATGTGGATATTATTAGTTATAAAAATGAAAAATCAAATTCAAATTTTATACAAGCACAATGTGGATATTCTCATGCATGGAGTAAGCATCGTACTTTAATGCCTAATTATACGCTTAAAGGAGGGGTGTATATAAGCATTGGCACCGGACGAAAAGTTGCAATTTCTAATACCGTTTCGCTTTTGTTACATTGGGCATATGTTCATCAATTTGCTACCATGAAATATACTGTGTTTGGTGATAACTCATATACTGAAACGCTTAATTATGACATGTTTTCATTGTCAATTTCAATTTTAAGTATGTAATATCATATACATGAGGCAGTTTTTTTGTGTAATATTAGTGCTGATTTCTTGTGTTTGTAATGCACAAATAACAATTAACGAAGTAATGTTTTCAAACAAAATATCTGCTGTTGACATGTTTGGTTTACACCCCGATTGGATAGAATTATATAATACAACTGCTAACACAATAAACCTTGAGGGGTGGCAAATTACGGACAATCCCGAAAAAAACACATATTGGACATTCCCTAAAATACATATAGAACCATATTCGTTTTTGTTGATTTTTGCTTCGGGAAAAGATATATATGATACAACAGAATTACATACTAATTTTAAGATAGCAAACTTAAAAGAAAGTGTTTTTTTATATAATCCTGCTGGTAAAAAAATTAGTTCAATTCCTATTCAGTGTGTGCCACGAGATTTTTCAATTGGTTATGTACATGATGGAACAGGTGAAATATCGGTGTTAACTCCTTCGCCCAGAATTTCAAATACGTATTCTGATATTGTAGAAATGGACGATTATGAAACTTCAGAAATTCATTTTTCACATGAGTCTGGCATATATGCACAAGATTTTTCTCTTACCTTACAATCTACTGATTCTTTGTCGGAAATATATTATACTTATACTTCAGAAGAACCGAACGAAAAACATGCTGTATATCAAGCTCCATTACTTATACAAAATCGCACTTCAGAACCATCATTGTATGCCACAATTAAAACATCAGAATCATGGAATAAACCACAAGGCGATGTGTATAAAGCAACAGTTATTAGGGCTGTAACATACAGAGCAGGATGTCCGGCAAGTAAGGTTTATACAAAAACGTATTTTATAGATTCAAGTATTGCAAAAAGATATACTGTGCCTATTGTTTCAATTGTTACCGACCCTGATAATTTATTTGATAAAGACGAAGGAATATATGTTTATGGTAACTATAATAACTATTCGCAACGAGGAAAAGCATGGGAACGAGAAGCACATTTTGAATTGTTTGACACCTCGCAAACGCTTGTTTTACAGCAAACTATTGGTCTGCGGATTCATGGTGGAGCTTCGCGTGCTGCACCTCAAAAAAGCTTGCGATTACTTGCTCGCGAAGAATATGGTACACCAACATTTGCGTATCAATTTTTTGATGAAAAACCGCATATTAAAAATTTTAACACCTTAATTCTTCGCTCTGCTCGTGATTGGTCGTATGTGCTTTTTAAAGATGAACTTTGCCATAGTTTAGTGCAAAGTATGAATATAGATAATATGGCTACCTGTGCTTCTGTGGTATTTATTAATGGTGAATATTGGGGAATTCATAGTTTCCATGAACGTCAAGATGAGTATTATATCCAACAAAATTATTCATATACTTCATCAAATTTTGATATTATTGCATATGAAACCGATTCTGGAGCATATGCTGCCAAGGGGTCAATAGATACATACAATTCATTACTTTTATTTTTAGAAAATCATTCTTTAGAATCTGATGAAAATTACCAAAAAGCCTGTTCTTTTATTGATGTTGATAATCTTATAGATTTTTTTATAGCACAATTTTATTTAGCAAATTCTGATTTTCCCAAAAAAAATCTAAAATTGTGGAGAGAAGCAACGGCGGATACCAGTAAATTTCGTTATTTTTTTTATGATTGTGATGGATGTATGATTCGTACAAATTATAATCATATTGATAATTATAATAATGACATTGAACATTTACAGTTTTTTCCTGATTGGTCGCAATTAATTTTACAGGCATTTTTTCAGAATCGAACCTTTCAACAAACGTTTACTCAACGTTTTTTCTATCATTTAGAACACACATTTAGAACCGATATGGTTATAAAAAAAATAGAAGAATTTGAAACTCTTTTTATGCCTTTGGCTGCAGAACACACTCTTAGATGGCGTTTACCTGAAAATCCACGAGCTTGGCAAGCAAATGTTAATTCCCTTAAATTATTTGCAATGCAGCGTCCTGCAGTAGTTTATAAAGAATTGGAATGTAATTTTGAATCGTTATTTGAAATATATCCAAATCCTATATCTAAAAATGAAGTGTGTTATGTATTGTTTTCAGGTCAATCAACAAAAAATGAACAACTTGTAGTTTCTATATATTCAATTCTTGGAACAAAAGTGCACACTGTTATTACAACAATAAATCAACTTGCAACATTAAATATTAATTCAGGTCTTGAATCAGGAATTTATATTGTTGCGTTTGAATATCAGGGATTTACCTATATAAAAACATTATTTGTAAATTAAATGAAAATAAAAACATTTTTAATTTGTTTCATTTTTTTTCAAAATATATATTCGCAAGAAATATTTATTTCATGCCGAACATACTATGATATACATAAAAAAATACGTGTAGGAATAGAACCCGAAATTTCTTTTTTACATAATCCTATATTTACGTTTGAACGTTTGTTGTTAAGGAATACATTGACTGTTAAAACAAATAAAATTATTAAAAACGAAATAGGATATCGTCTTCAAACAAGATCAAAAAACAATGAACATGTTTTTTTAAATTCTAATGAAAGTTTTCGTCTTCATGCTGATATGAGCATACGTTTGTTTTCTAATTCTCAAATAAAATGGACATATAGATACAGGGCTCAGGCTTTTATTTCTAAGTCGGAGGTAGAATATGAAGCTCGAAATCGTATTAAATTAGAGCATAAACGGAAACATGGAATACAACCGTATTTTGGAGTTGAAACATACACTACTATGAATTTTAATGCTTTTAATAAAGCTAAATTCACCATAGGAATTGAACATGAATCTAATAAGAAATATGCGTTTAACGAATATTTTATTATAGAAATGAGAGTAAGAGGAGGAATGCCACGATTGTATTATAAAATGGGATTCGGAATACAGATAAAATAAAAATCACACCGTATCCATAAAATTTTTCTCGGTTCTATTAAATAGTACTATTCCAACAAATAAAATAACAACCATTGATACAATGCTATATAATAACGCATTCCAATTCATAGTACTTGAACCTAAAAATGCCAATCTAAATGTTTCCACAACGCCTGTCATGGGATTTAGCATGATAAGACCTTGATATTTTTCGGGTATTTCTGAAAGTGGATAAATTACAGGCGTTGCATACATAAGAAGTTGTACGCCAAATCCTACTAAAAATGTAAAATCACGATATTTTGTTGTTAGTGCCGAAACCATAATCCCTAAACCAAGTCCAAGCCCTGCCATAAGCAATAAAAGAACAGGAAACAAAGTTGCATATATAGTTATGTGCAGATTTGCTCCATGATATAAAAAATATACATAAAACAGCATAAACACTATAAATTGCATAGCAAATTTAATAAGATTTGAAATTACAATTGCAAGTGGTGTTATAAGGCGAGGAAAATAAACTTTTCCAAAAATACCTGCATTACTTACAAATACATTTGACGTACTTGTAAGACACGACGAAAAATAATTCCATGCAGTGAGTCCTGCTAAATAAAACAAATACGGAGGCATCCCATCGGTTGGAATACTTGCCACACCAGTAAAAATCACATAAAACACAAACGACGACACAATAGGTTGAATAAAAAACCAAAGAGGACCTAATATGGTTTGTTTGTAAACAGCAACAAAATCTCTACGAACAAACAACAATAACAAATCGCGATATTGCCATATTTCTTTAAAATTAAAATTAAAAAGAGATTTTTTAGGGGTTATAACAAATGTATATGAATCTGAACTCATTGCATTAATTTTTATGTGAATATACAACTTTTAAAATTCCGAAGTAAAATAAAATTGAATGTCAGGAAAATTTTGTTGAGCCATTTCTAAAGCAAAGACACTATCGGCTAAAAAAACATCTCGTTTTTGTTTGTCTTTTGCAAGATTCTGATATTTCCGTTTTTTAAAATCATCTAATTGAGCCTTGTTTTTTGACGCAAACCAACATGCTTTATATAAATGAATAGGTTCATATTTACAAGTAGCACCATATTCATGTTTTAGTCTATATTCAATTACTTCAAATTGCAGAGCTCCAACGGTGCCAATAATTTTACGTCCGTTAAATTCATTTGTAAATAATTGAGCAACACCTTCATCCATTAATTGATCAATTCCTTTACTTAATTGTTTGAATTTCATAGGGTCGCCATTTTCAATATAGCGAAACATTTCTGGTGAAAAACTTGGAATCCCGGTATAGTGCATTTGCTCGCCTTCGGTTAATGTATCGCCTATTTTAAAATTTCCTGAATCATATAAACCAATTATATCACCCGCATAAGCGTATTCAACAATTTCTTTTTTTTCGGCAATAAATGATGTTGGGTTTGCAAATTTCATTTGTTTTTTGAGTCGAACATGATAGTAATTTTTGTTTCGTTCAAAACGTCCTGAACAAATTTTCACAAATGCAATTCTATCCCTATGATTTGAGTCCATATTTGCATGAATTTTAAATACAAAGCCCGAAAATTTTTCTTCGTACGGAGATACAATTCGCTCTAATGTTTTTGAAGATGAGGGGGAAGGAGCAATTTCAATAAATGTGTCTAAAATTTCTTGTACACCAAAATTATAGAGAGCACTTCCAAAAAATACAGGAGCAATTTCAGCATTTTTATATAAATCAATATCAAATTCAGGATATACCGTTTCAACAAGTTCAACCTCATCGCGTAAAGTTTCTGCTGCTGTTGTGCCAATATGTGAATCTATTTCGGTATCCAAAATATTAGAAAAAGAAATGGCAGGTGGAATTTTTTCATGTTCGGGATTAAAAAGACGAAGTGATTTAAAAAAAAGATTATATACACCTTTAAAATTATGCCCCATTCCTATGGGCCATGCAAGTGGGCGAACTTTAATAGATAACATTTCTTCAATTTCATCTAAAAGTTCAAACGGGTCTTTTCCGTCACGATCCATTTTGTTGATAAACACAATTATTGGTGTATTTCTCATTCTACATACTTCGGTAAGTTTTTTTGTTTGTTCTTCAATTCCTTTTGCTACATCAATTACCACAATTACACTATCAACGGCAGTGAGTGTTCGGTATGTGTCTTCTGCAAAATCTTTATGTCCCGGAGTATCAAGAATATTTATTTTTCTTTGTTTATAATCAAATCCCATAACCGAAGTTGCAACAGAAATTCCCCGTTGTTTTTCGATTTCCATAAAATCTGAGGTTGCAGTTTTTTTTATTTTGTTTGATTTTACTGCACCTGCTATGTGAATTGCACCACCAAATAATAACAATTTTTCGGTTAACGTAGTTTTCCCAGCGTCGGGGTGACTAATGATTGCGAATGTTCGTCTTTGTTTTATTTCTTTTTCGAATGCCATAATTAAAAAATATATTGCAAAAATATACTTCTATGCTTAAAAAACAGATGATTTTTCAAGAGATTTAGGTGTTACTATTATTTTTTTATAAAAAATATACAACAAAGAACATAATACAATTTTATTGGGCAGAAAACATTAAAAATTCCTTAATAAAATCGTTTATATCTCCATCTAAAACCGCCTGAGTATTTGATGTTTCGTAACTTGTACGTACATCTTTTACTAATTTGTAGGGGTGCAGTACATAATTTCTAATTTGTGAACCCCATTCAATTTTAAGTTTTTCACCACTTCGTTTAGCTTGTTCTTGTGCTCGTTTTCGTAATTCAAGTTCGTAAAGTTGTGAACGTAAGAGAGTAAGAGCTTTTTCACGATTTTGTAATTGTGAGCGTGATTCGGAGTTTTCAATAATAATTCCCGAAGGTTTATGTTTTAAACGCACCGCAGTTTCAACTTTATTTACATTTTGTCCGCCGGCACCTCCCGAACGATATGTATCCCATTCAATATCAGCAGGATTTACAGATATTTCGATAGAATCATCAATTAAAGGCGACACTTCTACCGAAGCAAAAGATGTATGTCTGCGTGCTCCTGAATCAAAGGGCGAAATACGCACTAATCTATGTACTCCTGTTTCACCTTTTAAAAAACCGTATGCAAATTCGCCATCAAATTCTAAGGTAGCTGCACTAATGCCAGCAACTTCGCCATCTTGCACATCAATTTCGCGGACTGTATATCCATTTTCTTGTCCCCACCGCACATACATACGCATAAGAATTGAAGCCCAATCATGGCTTTCGGTTCCGCCAGCTCCTGAATTAATTTTAAGAATTGCACTAAATGCATCTTCTTTTTTTTGCAGCATGTTTTTTAATTCAACTTGCTCTATTGCTGTAAGAGTTTTAGCATATTGTGTTTCAACATCAAGGGCTGTTGCTTCATTTTCTTTATAAAAGTCAAATAAAACAGACAGATCATCAGTCATTTCTTGGATTGTAAAAAATGCATCAATCCATTTTTTAATTTCTGTAATTTTTTTGAGTTGAAGTTCGGCTTTTTTTGAATCGTTCCAAAAGAGCGGATCTTGTGTTTTAAGTTGTTCTTCTTCTAAAAGAATTTTTCGTGCATCAATGTCAAAGATGCCTCCTTAACGCATGCTTGCGATTTGTTAAATCTTTTATTTGTTCAGGTGTTATCATGGTGAAAGCAGTATTTTTAGTCTTCTTGTTGTGATAAATTTTCAAAAATTGTATCAACACATGCCAATGACAGTTCGGTTTCGTATCCTCTACTTTGTCCGAATTGAATTAATTTTGTTTTACGTAAATATTCATCTTCAACAGTTATTGATTTATTTTTACGAATAAGTTGTTCTAAAATCATTGCTTCATAATCAACTCCATCAAAAAACAGGTCTAAGGCAGGTATTATATCTGCCTCTTCAAAACCTTTAAGTTTTAAATTGTAGCGAATTTTTACGCGACCCCATTTATTATAATAAAATTTACCGCGTATATATGATTCAATGTATCGTTGGTCGTTTACAAATCCTAATGACACAAGTTTATTAATAATTGCATCTGTTTTTTGAGAATCGACATCCCAATTATATAATTTTTTTCGCACATCAAATCTGCAACGTTCCATTTTGCTGCAATATGACATTAATTTTTCAAGTGCTTGCTCTGAAGATAGCTTTCGTTTAGTCATTATGTTTATTGTTTTAGATTTGATACTTCAATAATAAATGCATTTGGAAATCCATTATCCATCAAATATATTAAATCTTGTTGTGCAGATTCAAGTTTATCGTATTCTTTATAGGTATATCGATACATATTATCTTCAGTTTGATATTTTGTAGCTTCTATTAAAATAGGGTTTGTTGTAATAACTTGTTCACGAACAACAGCTTGCAGTTGTATGGTGTAGCGTTTTTTGTACGGAACAGGGTTTGTGATAGTAAATTCATTACTTTGATTAAGCGTAAAATAATCAGTAATAGTTGCCTCTTTATATCCTTTATCAATAACTGCATTTAATGCTTTTGTTGCCTCAGCTTTTGAAGTATATTCACCAAAATAATAAATATATGTATTTGGTTTTACCATTGCTTTTTGTACTGTGATACTTTCGTCAAGATTTTTAAAAGAATCGAGTTGAATAACAGAATCTGTTACCATAAGTTGTACCGAAAATCTATTGAATTTTGCAAGTGCCACTTCTACAGGAGTGTTATCTACAACAATTTCAACATCATCTAATGTTTTTACAATACGAATTTCTACCCTTCTATTTAATTGAGCAGCAGCATCAATAGTTGTTCCTTGAACTGTTCTGTCGGGCACCGCAGTTTTGTCAAAACCAGCAGCTGTTGAAATAAATCGAGCTTCTTCAATACCTCCATTTGTTGTAAGATATTCTATAACAGAACGAGAGCGTTTGTGCGAAAGTTCAAGATTATATTCACGTGATCCACGAGTGTCGGTATGTCCAATAACTTCTATATACAGGCTTGGATTTTCTTGCATTACTTTTTGCAATTTTTCAATTTCAATAATTGCATCACGATTTAAAGCATACTCATTATAATCAAAATAAATATTGCGAATTACATAATATTTTTTTCCATCTTCAATATCGGGATACATTTCAGCATTAATATGTATTGTTTTTTCAACCAAAGAGCGTTCTATAAACACCTGTTTTTCAACAGAATTGTAGTCGGTTCGAACAAAACGAAATGTATATTCACCAGCATAAAGCTCTATTGAATAGGTTCCGTCATCATTTGGCTTTATGTCATGAACAACTCTATCATCAGAATCAAGAATAAGTACTTTTGCACTTCCGTCAACAGGTTTTAAATCATCAAATGTAACCTCTCCTTTAACCGTAATTGGAATACCCTGTGCATATTCGTCGTGGCTTGGCATTAAGAGTTCATAAATATCTTTATCACCAAATGTAAAATACCCTTCGTGTCGTGCTTGTGCATAAAATGCAGTTTTTCCGTCTCCAGTAGGGGCAAAAAACACATTATCATCGGGGCTATTTATTGGGTATCCAAGATTTACTGGTTCCGACCATTTTCCCGATTCATCTAATCTGCTCGAAAAAATATCGAAACCACCCATATTATAATGTCCTTCCGATGCAAAATATAAAGTTTTATTATCTGCAAGAATAAATGGTGTTTCTTCGTTATCAGGAGTATTAATTGTTTTACCCAAATTCATAGCAGGTCCCCAGTCACCATTTATATATTCACTCACATAAATATCTAAACCTCCGTATCCGCCTTTACGGTCGCTTGTAAAATAAAGCTTTTTACCATCTTGCGAAATAGTTGCATGTGTTTGTTGAGCACGTGTTACGTTAATATTTTTATTAAATGCAACCATTGAACTCCAAGATGCTGCTGTTCGAGTAGGTTTTGTACTATAATATAAAAGTCCTCCATGAAAATCGGTAATACCGCCTTCGCTCCATGCATTTTTGTGAAGAATTAACATGGTGCCGTCAGCATTTACGCTTACTACGGCGCAGCGACCTTTTGTACGTAATTGGTCTGTTATATCTATGGGCGTTGACCAGCGTTCTTCATCTAATCTATTTGAATAAAAAATTCGCTGTGAAAATTTTGTTAAATCACCTTTTGTAGATTCAGGAATCAGTCGTGTGAAAAATAAGGTATTTCCATCGGCTGTAACACAAGGGTTATAATCAGCATGAGGAGTGTTAATAATGTTTCCCACATTATATATTTCAACAGCTACGGGGGTTTTTGAAATTTCTTTTGCCATTTTACACGATAGCATTTGTCGTTCCACAACCTGTATGTTGTAAATATCACTTACTTCAAGGCTATCTCTAAATCGTGCATACATTTCAATGCCTTCATCGTAATATTTATTTAAATGATACGCATTTGCAAGATGATATAATGTGGAAATAGGTGCAGTGCGTTCTTTATAAGAGCCTTCTACATACGTCCGCGAAAGATTATTAATTGCTTTTTCAAAATAATGTATTGAGCGACCCGCTTCAAACGGCATTAATTGATAACATCTTCCCGCTTTAAAATTCATATCGGCATTGTCGGGATCTTCTTTAAGAATCTCGCGTAAAACAGGAAGCGCCTTTTCGTATTCGGCGTTATAAAAATAATAATTTGCGTCAATAATTTTTTCTTTTAAGTGCTCTGGAATTTGAGCAAAACTAAAAAGTGATGCAAACACAAAGCTTAAAGTAATAAAATAATACTTCATAATAGTAATTTTTTTATCAAATAGTTCATTTTTTTTGATGCTCAATTTGAAAGTAAAAATATTTAGTTTTCAAAGATAAAAAAACTTATTAAAAATTGAGTATTTTTATCAAAAATGACGAACTTTTTTAAAAACATTTTCGTATTATGCAAAATCAGAATCATATTCCGGTATATAGTTTAGAATCATTTCAGAAAAAAAAATGGGCACTTCCATATGTGCAAGTTGAACGATTTGATGCACATAGGCACTTTCAAGTGGCATATCCGCATAGACACGATTTTTACGAAATATTATTTTTATATCAAGGTACAGGTTATCATATAATAGACACAAACAAATATGAAATAAAACCGCCATGTGTGTTTTTCTTATCGCCCGGACAAGCTCACAAATTAGAGCTCTCGCAAGATATTGAAGGATTTATATTTTTATTTACTGCCGAATTTTATGCTCTTTTTGAATCAAATAAAAATAAATTATTAGAATATCCTTTTTTCTTTTCTGTGTCTCAAGAAAATCCGCCAATGTATATTTCTAAACGTAGTGATAGTGATTTTTTACACCAACTTTGTGTGCGTGGAATACATGCAATACAAGAAAAATCTGATTTTTTTGATGAATATTTGTATTCTATTTTGCACACTTTTTTGCTTACATGTGTGCAATTATACCCAAAGGAATTGCAACAAAAACAACAAGCACGAAGCCATATTTTGGTAAAAAAGTTTTTTCTGGCACTTGAACATTCACTCACAAAAAATCTTTCGGTACACGAATATGCTAAATTACTTGCTATGAGTCCAAATCATTTTACATATAGCGTAAAGTCAATTATGGGAAAAACACCTATTAAAATTATTCAGGAAAAACAAATAGCTGAAATGAAACGCCTTTTATTACACTCTACTTTGAGCGTTTCGGAAATATCTGATTATATGAACTTTACCGATAAATCTTATTGTACCAAATTTTTTAAAAAACATGTTGGGCAAACGCCGCTTGCATACCGTACACAACAATGCAAACATAATAGTGGTGATTTTTGTGGTGAGGTATAAAAAAAATTGCATTGTTGCGTGTTATATGTATCTATTATTTTGTTTATCGTTGAAAAGTACCAAAAAATAATTGATAATATCGTAAAGAATTCATAAAATTGTATTTGTTTTGTAGTATCAAAAAAAGGCAAACATGCCAAAATAAAAATATATTAATAAAACTATTATGGGAAATTATTTTAATTCACTTCCTTTTCGTTTACAAAAACAAGAATTAGGAAAATGCGATTTTATGGATAGTTCAGAATTTGATAATGGTGTTGAATATCTGAAAGGGAAACAAATTGTAGTAGTTGGGTGCGGTGCTCAAGGGCTTGCTCAAGGACTTAACCTTCGCGACAGCGGACTTAATGTTGCGTATGCACTGAGAAAAGTTGAAATTGATGAGAAACAAATTTCGTATCAAAACGCAATAGACAATAAATTTGAAGTTGATACTATTGAAAACATGGTGCCAAAAGGTGATTTGATTTTAAATCTTACTCCTGATAAATATCATACTCCTGTAGTAAATAGCATTATGCCTCTTATGAAAAAAGGAGCGTGTTTATCATATTCTCACGGATTTAATATTGTTGAAGAAGGCATACAAATTCGTAAAGATATTACGGTTATTATGGTTGCTCCTAAATCTCCTGCTTCTGAAGTACGTGCAGAATTTTTACGTGGTTTTGGAGTTCCAACTTTAATTGCAGTTCACCGAGAAAACGACCCAAATGGAGACGGACTTGAAATAGCAAAAGCATACTGTGTTGGTACAGGCGGTCATAAAGCTGGTGTGCTTCATTCTTCGTTTGTTGCCGAAGTTAAATCTGACCTTATGGGAGAACAAACTATTTTGTGCGGATTGTTACAAACTGGTTCTATTCTTTGCTTTAACAAAATGGTTGAAAAAGGAATTGATAAAGGATGGGCATCAAAATTTGTACAATATGGTTGGGAAGTAATTACCGAAGCATTAAAAATAGGTGGTATTACGCATATGATGGATAGATTGTCGAATCCTGCAAAAATAAAAGCATATTATTTAGCCGAAGAATTAAAACAAATTATGCGACCACTTTTTGAAAAACATCAAGATGATATTTTATCAGGATATTTTTCGAAAACTATGATGGAAGATTGGGCAAATGGCGATAAAAATCTTTTAACATGGCGTGCTGCTACTGGCGAAACTGATTTTGAAAAAACTCCTGCTGCTGATGTGAAAATTTCTGAACAAGAATATTTTGATAAAGGGGTGCTTATGGTAGCATTTATAAAATCAGGAGTAGAACTTGCATTTGACTTAATGACAGAGTCAGGTATGAAAGCTGAATCTGCATATTATGAATCATTGCACGAAACTCCGCTTATTGCAAATACAATTGCTCGTAAAAAATTATTTGAAATGAATCGTGTGATTTCTGATACAGCTGAGTATGGTTGTTATTTATTTGACCACGCTTGTAAACCTTTATTAGCAGATTTTATGAGTAAAATTGACACCGATGTTATTGGGAAAGATTTTAATGCAGGAAAAGATAACAAAGTTGACAATATGGAGCTTGTAAGAATAAATGAAGAAATTAGATATCATGATATCGAAATTTGTGGCGAAGAACTCCGAGGAGTAATGACAGCAATGAAAGCTATTATTGAATAAATAGTTTGTTTTTTGTATATAAAAAATCCTCGTTACATATGTAATGAGGATTTTTTTTTTTTAATAACATACATAATTATAATTGCGAATAGCATTTTTTTTATAATTTTGTACTTATTCGCAAATTTTGTAAGTATGCCATATAGACGTTTACCAAATACCGATGCTTCTCGTATAAGAGCTATTACTATGGCAATCGAAAAAAGCATGTATCTTCATCCGAATGAACTTGCGTTTGATTATAAAACGCTACAACAAGCAAAGTTTTTTTTGCCAACATATAAACAAGGACTTTTTCATAAAGATGAAAATGTTTCAAATCAACATCAAAAAGGCTCTACGTATGTAACGTATCAAAAAAAAGCACGCATGTATATCTCGCATTTTATACAAGTGTTATATTTTTGCATTCTTCGTGATGAATTGCCTATAACAGTTTTAGAATATTATGAGCTTCCTCAAACTACAAGAAAGTTACCATCGTTAAAAACCGATGAACAGATACTTACATGGGGAGAAAAAATTATTTTTGGCGAAGAAACACGAATAAGAGAGGGAGGAAATCCTATTGTAAATCCTCGTATTGCATTAGTAAAAATTACCTACGAAAAATTTCTTGAAGCACAGAGAAATCATGCAATATTACAATCAAAAAATTCCCGAACAACAGATTATATTAATGAATTGCGTGAAAAAGCAAACGAAATTATTCTTTCTATTTGGAATCAAGTTGAAGACCATTTTAAAGATTTACCTGCCGAAGAAAAACGAAAACAAGCAGAGCAATACGGATTAAAATATGTGTTTAGAAAAGGGGAATTACAATCATAATATACCATGAAAAACTACCAAACAATAGAAAACTGTTCAATAATAGATTTTCCTAAAATACAGGATCCACGAGGAAATTTATCGTTTCTCGAAGCTAATACGCATATCCCTTTTGATATAAAACGTGCATATTGGATTTATGATGTGCCCGGTGGCGAAATACGAGGCGGGCATGCTTACAGCGACCTTGAAGAATGTATTATTGCACTTTCGGGGAGCTTTGATGTGGTGATTGATGATGGATATAATTCTAAAATAATTTCGCTCAATCGTTCTTATTTTGGGATATATGTGCCACCTATGATTTGGCGTACAATTCAAAATTTTTCTACAAATGCCTTATGTTTAATTCTTGCGTCTAAACCGTATTCAGAAAAACTCTATATTCGCAGTTACGACAAATATCTTTTAGCACAAAATAAAGAAAAATGAAACGAAAAACGGTATATGATTGTTCGGTAGTTGAACTCCCAAAAATACATAATCCAGCAGGAAACATTACTCCAATTCATGGCTCTATTGAAATT
>Ga0265293_10001377_pt1 | contig 52978 bp, 59 predicted proteins | sample Munlanlewell138R_FD_192505 | JGI IMG/M metagenome (GOLD analysis project Ga0265293, IMG submission 192505) | Leachate microbial communities from a municipal landfill in Southern Ontario, Canada - Leachate well 138R | ecosystem: Engineered > Solid waste > Landfill > Unclassified | place: Canada... | reverse complement strand
TACACGCATATATATTTATAACTATAACGCACATGTACACGCATATATATTTATAACTATAACGCACATGTACACGCATATATATTTATAACTATAACGCACATGTACACGCATATATATTTATAACTATAACGCACATGTACACGCATATATATTTATAACTATAACGCACGCAATAATATTTATTATAATATATATAATATATATAATTATAATATAAAAGGGCCAAACCTAACTTCTATTGTCAAAAGAAAATTTGATATTGCCACTCTCTTTTATGATTTTTAAAGCTTCCATTCCAAAATACTTTTGTACGAATTCAAAGTTACTTTTCTCTCTAATTAATCTAACCATTAAATCATATTCAAGAAAACCCATAAGTCCAGATGTGCAAAATGCAATTGCTCTAAATTGATACAGTTCCTTTGTTTTTATATCTTCAATGATCATCGCATTATAGTATCTGTAATCACTATGTTTTCTCATTGAGCATGTAGATTTTAGTTCAAAACTTGTACTTAAGACATTCAAATTTATTCCCAAAATAACTTGTATTAAAACATACATTGGTAACTTATAATCATAATTCGAATATTTAAAAGGAGTTAAAAAAGTTTTAATTTGTCTCTCATCTAATCCATATTCTTCAATCAAAAATCTTTCAATACTATCTATTATTTGAAGATATTCAACATTATAAGAATTACTTTTCTCATGATAAACAATCGATTTTTTTCTATTTTCATAATCATCTAATAATGTTTTAAATAAATAATTTATCCATTTTTTTGCAAAAATCATATCATTAAATAAGCTAATCAGATCTCTCCAATTTCTTAATATTACTCTTTCTTTCTCAATAAATATTTCGTCTTCATACAACTTCGTAGAAATTTTTTCACTAAGCTTTTTTGCTTTTTTATCAATAAATTTATCACTTGTTTTATTTGCAGCACTCCAATATCCAGTTTGATTTATAAAATCTTCCTCTGTTTTCGTAATTTTTTCCATCTTATTTTTCCCCTTTTATTAAATGATTAAACAAACCAGTTTCTATAAAAATCTCTTCCATTTTTATAAAATCACCCTCAACATATGCATTAAATAAATCAAATAAATATTCCTCGCAACACTTAATTTGACTATCCATCTCTTGATATTTCCTCAAAGGTTCACTAATAACATCAGCTATTCCCCTATCATAATCAATAACCTTTTCACCTACATCGTGAGCTAAATGACTATTGTCAATAGCATTCAATATGTTATCTCTATACCTACTTCTCAAAAAACAATACTCAGAACGATTACCAAAAAAAGTTCCAAGCTTCATAAAATTGACACCTAAAAAACCACAAAATCGACTTAAAAAACTTTCCTTGTTTTTATATAAAGTCAAATTATCCATCATTCTGCTCCTATTTTAAAAATGATAATTGCCAACCAAAACTATCTGTTTTAACAAAATTAATCTTAGTTTTAAATTCTTTTCCTTCCTTTGAAATTAAACCTTCAACTAATAATCCGTCTTGATTTGAAGCTTTTTTTACAACAAAAGATAAAAACTCATCATCAACTGGTTTTTTAAATCTACTGAAAAAATCTATCAATCTCTTATTTGTAATAAAATAATCACAATTGCTATTGCTGCATTTAAAGTAATCATTGAACTTTTTAATGTCGCCATCTTTACAATAAGGACACTTGCGTATTTTTTTATTATCGATTTTGTACTTATTAATAAATATTTCGGCTTTATCTTTATTCTTCAATACCTCATCACCAACTTCGATATTATTAAGTTTTGCTAATTTAAGTACATACTCTTTCTGCTTTTCTGTAGGCTCACTGCTATATAAAAAAGAAATATCAATATCAAGTTCTTCTGCTTTTGCAAGAATTTTTTTATGGTATTCAATTATCAATCCTTCGAAATTGCTATTATCTCCTATCTCTATTTTTCTGATTTCATCTTCAAATATCTTTGCATGCTCTATATCACGAAGCCAAAAATAATTCTCTTCTACCCATTTATCTATTCTCATTCCCAAAACAGTAGGTGTTAAAATACCATTTCTATTGACCTCTATATAGCCTTTATCTCTCAATCTGGATACTAGATCACCAATGGTGGACGGCCTAGCTATTCCAAGATTAAATACAGTTTCTACAAAAATACCAACACCATATCTATCTGGTCTCTTGGTTTGTTTTTGACTTTCATAGATATCATTCGCAGTTAAAACAGTTCCAACGTTTACAATAGGCAACACTACCTCATCATTATGATTGTTTTTTAGAGACTCGTCACCGGCTAGATCAATAATCTCATCAGCGATTATTCTCCATCCTTGAAACTCCAATTTCCTACCATTCGCTTTCAATAAAAAGTCTCCGGCTCTAATAGTCATAGAAGTTTCGTTATATCTTGCCTCTCTCATCTGCGAAGCAACGGCTCTGGCCCAAATTAATTTATATAGATTAAATTCATCGGTTGTCAGATGGAACTCATCTTTCAAAAACTCATCTGGATCTCTCTCTCTTGAAAAAACCGTAGGTCTAATAGCCTCATGAGCATTTTGCATATTATGATTTTTATCATTGCCTGCGTAGTCTCTAAATTGTAAAGCACAATATTCAGGCCCGTATAGATCAATGATTCTATCTCCAATACTAGACAAGACATCTTTTGATATTCGAAACGAATCAGTTCTATGATATGTTATCAGTCCAATCTCAAATAGCTTCTGCGCGATTTCCATAACGACATTAGGCATAAGCTTTAATACATACCATCCGCTATATTGCAAAGTAGGGGTATTAAATGGTTTATACGGAGATTTATCTCTCAATTTCGCTTCGAAATTCTCGACAGTATGCTTTGATGTATTTATAATATTCAAACACTTGTCTTTCTCGAGTATATCGGTATTAAAAAATTTTATATGATTATATGCAGTAAATTTAAGGCCGCCATATGAATAATCAACATATATTTGACTATATGGTTGAGATTCAAAGCTATCTATTAACTTCTCTTTCTCACAAAGAATACCAAGGGCAGGGGTGATAACTCGCCCAACTCCCTTAGTTTCTACATGTGGCTCATACTGTTTAAACCAGGATGACATAATATTAGACACCGGATAACCTATCTCACGATCAATCAATCTATTTGCAATCGCAGCATTAGTTATTGTTTTGCTAAGATCACGAACGCTGCCATACAATTCATCAATAACCGCTTTTTTTGTAATTTCCCTGAATATAACCCTGCTGTAGTTATTATCTTTTAAATCAAGAGCCTTCACTAGATCAGAAGCGATCCTTTCGCCTTCTCTATCATCGTCTGTGGCTATAAAAGTATGATTGGCACTTTTGGCAAGCTGCTTCAATCCATCTACCAGCTCTTTTTTCTTCTTGGATATATATACCCATTCGCCGGAAACACTATCCTCTTCGTATTTAAGCCCTAATCTATTTGTAGGCAGGTTAACAATATGGCCTTCTGTATATTTTACGATCCACTCATCAGCATCTTCCTTGAGATACTTACTTATGGTTTTTGCCTTATTGGGAGATTCGACTATTAGCAAATTATATTGGTACAAATTTGTCTGCATACTCTTCCTTTTTGTGGGATAAAAAATTATAGCATATATATTATTAATATAAGTAATATATAAGGAAATATTTTGTATGATTTGTTGAAAGAAGGAGTTTAGCATGGAAATGACACTAGCAAACGTTATTAACGAAAGCAATCTACAAAAAATTTGCGACTACTACCAAAATCAATTATCAGACGAGCAAACAAATGTATTGCTTAATGATTGCTTCACCTTGGAGAACCAAGATGAAATAAAAAAACTCTGCACCGGCAAAGGCAGCGGATGGGTAGAAGTTAACAGAAGAGGCGAATTTACTGAACTTAAATATGCGACATCCCTTGCGGATCCCGGAACCAATACACCAAACAAGATTTCGCTTGTTTTTGAGGAAGAGGATAGTATTCCTTTGGTATTGGGAGAAAAAATAAGATTTTTAGTTAATATTACATATAATCAATTAGTTAGATTTACTGCTCAAGGAGGATTAAATGTACATTAAAGGCATAAACCATAATAACGGCATGGTAGAAGTAGGGGATATCCAGAAAAGCTACTCAAATTGGCTGCAAGACGTTATAAGATTCTATTTTATGACAATAAATTCGGAATTCGTGTTGGTTGATATTGAAAATCAAGAAGAGTATAAAACGATTCTAAACGGTACAACACCATATCAAATTAGAATTTCTGATATTTCTATAAAAGAAAACGACGAAATAGATACATTTGATGCAATAATACAATTATCAGAAGTTGAATATAAAAATAACGGTGTACTCATACCAGACAGCTTATACTACAAATCTAGCTTTGAAGAAAAAAACAATCAGCTTAGGAATTTTACAGATAGCTTTGTAGCCCAGGCAATAGATGAGATAGTCGCATACCTGTACAATAGCCAAAAAGAACCGGGCAGGCTATATTCAGCAGCAGTTAAATATTTATTGGACGAATACACACTTGAAGAAAAAGACATAAATCAAGATATGGTTATCCTTCAAATTGACATCATGTCACAAAATCTATCAAAGCTCATCAGTCATCGAGAGATGATCGGTATCGTACAAGGAATAGAGGTCCTGCCGAATGAAGCCACAGGAGAATATTTTGATTACTCAAATATACAAAGTGTAAATATCGATTGTGGTAAAATTGATTTTGAACTTTTAACGCAGTTTATTAAAGTATTGGAATCAAGCCCGAATGTTGTTAAGCTGTTCTTGGCAGCTTAACACTAGATATCATCAATATTGATATCGTATAAGCATCTAATTTTTTTAGTAGCTTGTATAAATATTTTTTTTGGCTCATATGGTTTTAAGTCGTAATAATTGCTAATTTTATTATAGTACCAAGTGCCGACTTCTCTTGTATCTGCTTCTATTTGAGCTGAATTTTTTACTTTAAGAGGCTTATAAAATTTGGCCACGGTACCCCTTCCAAGGCCGCCTTTTTTAAATCTTTTTTCATCTAATGCAGTCAGAAATGACATCAAAAAAGAAGCCTCTATCAGTTTTTCGGTAAATAATATTTTTGATGTTTCAAATACACCATCAAACCAATCAAGATCATTGATAAAAGTTTTATCTTGTTTTTTGGCAGCATCTATGGTAACACGAATCTTTGCTTCTATGGTTCGTTGGAGGTTGGTAGGCTTCTTATTTGCGCCGATTATAATGCCTATAGCTGATAGCAGCAACAAAACTCTTTTGTATTCTTTGGTCATTTTTAGATTCTATTTTTGTTTCTCTGTTTCATTGTCAGACAAAGAGATGAACAAACACATTTTTTCAAAATAGTCAAGAGTGGTGATTTTAGAGTAGATAGACATAAAATCAACTTCTAAGATGTGATTATCACTATTTTTAAATCTATCAACCATTAGATCGCTTAACCCTCTCTCGCTGAAAAGAACATCAGATGTCAAAAGAGAATCGCCCAGCAAGGTTGTTATTAATTTCAATTCTTCATCAGTAAAAATATTTTCAATATCTTCGGCGGCTTTTTTATATGTTGCTCTAAACAAGAACATAAGCTCAAAAAGCTTTTCTCTCGCTTTTTGCTCTCCGCAATACCAGCCATTTATTGTTCGATATGGCACATCAGTAAATTTACTCAGCTCTGGAAGCGCAACATCAAAAGATGGAAAGTCTATATTCATATATTTCAAAACCTTTTTTTGTAATTATATATAAAAAATGGCAATATTAATAGTAAAAAATGCGAATTTATTAAAATTCTATTCCCATAAGCTAATATAATATTCTACAAAAAGCTGGAGATAAAAATAGGGAGAGTGAACGACGGAAGTGATAACTATACTTTCATTACACTTTTGTTATAATATCACTACTTACGGTAAGTCCCTGCATGCACACTTACCTTGTCTTCATTATATTCACCATAAAATAGCTAAGAAAAGTTTATGCAGATTTATCTTGTTTGATAAATCTCATCATCTCATATTTGATATGATTTCCAAAATATTCATGTTCATAGTTTTTATATATGCTAAATAGCTGCTCTAGATCAAAGAAGCCCAAAAGCTCCAGGTGCACACTCTCAAAAACAGGTTTTTGTTCAATTCTCACCTCTTTTAGAAAATCTACGTTCAGATATCTAACTTTTTCATCTTCGCTGTATTTTTTAGTCATTTCACCAAAAATTAGGTACAAATTCGATTTTATGGACTCAAAAACTTCACTAAAATTCAAACTATTCCACTTTTCTTGCGCCTTACTGCCAATAAAATCATTTATGGACTCAAAAAGCTTGTTTCTTTTTAAAAAACCATTTGCTGAAAAGTATTTTTCATCCTTATTGAGAAATAAATAATACTCTTTGAGGCAATATCCATCCAACTTGCTTATCACTTCTGATGTCAGGTTAAATTCAAGACTGTCTTTTTGAATAGCTTTTCCGTACGAAATGATCTTATATAGCGACTTAAAATCTTCGCTGCAATCACTACAATTTTTTGCATTGTTTTTTTTATGATTATCAAGCCAAATGTCATATGCAAGAAGCCAATCTTTTTTTATTACACCATTATTGTAATAATGATTTTTAAAATTTTTAAATTGTGTGCTTGCTTCTTCCATATTGTAACCTTTACCGGTTGCGATCTTTAAAAATTCAAGGTTAAAATCAAGAGTCTTATCTTTGTTTTTATGTTTAGAAACCGATTTTATATTACTTGTTTTTTGATTTTCTGATAAATAACTCCCAAAAATAAAGAAATCATCCTTAAATTTGATATTTAATTGTTTTAAGATATCGCTTGAGCATACTTTAGACACAAGTGCGGCATGTTCAATTCCTTCCAATTCAATCTCAAGAGTCTTTTTAACATCATTAATGTTGATTTTTTTTATATTATTCTCTCTAAGTGCTATTAAATGCCTCAATACAAGTCCGGCATTCATTTCATCATTAAAATTGTTTAAATCTACTTTGGGGGCCATTTTGTTGATTACAAGCAATGTTTTGAAGATATCTGAAAAGACAAACTTGATAGTTTTGTCATTTATTTCTATATCCCTGAATAAATTAAAAATTCTTGTCTTGCTTGGAGTCGAAAAACGTAAGCTGCAATTATAAAAAATTTCATAATTTTTTTCAGTCGGCAATAAAGAGACAATTTGATTACCATCGTGATATGATTTATCTATAATTTGCTCGAATAGAAGCAGATCCTGGTAATCAAATCGCGGATTGATACTAACTGTCGCGGATAATTCATCATTAAGATATCTGTTTAATCCGGTTATGCCGGCGGAAATTGGATATAAATAGAGTAGGGCAGGGATACCTATAATAAAATCGTCATTAGAAATATGCTGCTGTATTTCTTTTTGGGTTAAATCTATTATATTATTAATGATTTTTTTGTTCATTGTAATATTTCCAGCATTTAATCGGATTATCGAGACGAATAACATTCATTAAAACAAATACCTCATTATCTTTGATGAATGATAATAGTGCTCTATCGTAAGATAAGCCTTTTTTTTCAAAAAATTCTTTATCTTGCTGGCAAGCCATAATAAGTTTATTGTGACAATCTTTGGCCTCAGCATACTCTTTTTCCCAATCTGCAATGGTCATGTCAGTATCTTGTCCGGTAAATGATTTATTTTTGTTCTCTGGTATTTCTATAAATTTTTTGATCTCTTTTTCATAATCTAAAATTGTCATGACCAGACCGAATTCCTCAAAGTTGATTTTTCGATCGTTTACATAGAAGTGTTGATTTGCTATATAGTATTCCAAAGAAAAATCTTCTGACATGTCAATATCTTCATCTATTAGCTTTGTAATTTTAAAAGATATATATTCGATTGGGCCCTTTTGTTTATTATTGGCTCTATGCTCAACTACTTCAACAAATATGTCATTCGAATGATTATTAATATCTTCTATTGCCGGATTTAAAACTTTGTTCTTAAAATTATCATATCTGCTGTAGCTCGTCCCAAAACGTTTTTGCAATTGCTGAAAATCAAAACGATTAATTGTATGATTATGTTGAATGCCATTAAAACTCCGTACCAAAAAGTCTAATTTAAAACTATGTATACTTCCAAAACGTCCTCTAATGTTTTGATCTACCAATGTATAATTTCTATACATTCTTGTAAAATTTATAGCTATATCCGGTTCAAAATGCAAAACTACTTCTTTAATGTATCTCTGTTTATTCCGAGCCGATGACTCAATAAGCTGCTTAAAATTAGTAATTTCTTTGCCACCTATCTTTTCATCAACAACAATCTCGATTTTTGGCAGGAGATTTCCTCTGGATAAAACATTTACTACGTTTAATTTACCATTTTCCTCTCTCACCTCTTTTCTATAATATTCTATAAATGAGTTATTTTGTGCTGCTTCAAGCGTTTCATATATGTATTTAAACCTTACTCCGCCGGCCACATTATTATTTATACCAAATGTACAATTGTCATAAAACTCATTAAACGGTATTCTCAATACACAAAAATCTTTAATAGAATTAGCAATTTTCTTATGAACACTATTCTCAATTAAAATCTTTTTAATTCTACCAGATTCACTATTATCATCAACATTTTCAAGATTATATTCCCGAAACATCTGTTCTAACTCTTTTGTAGATTCTTCAATTAGAGATGAATGATCAAAATTTCCAAAATTATTCTTCTGAAATAATTTTATGAACGTATCAGAAAGCCTAGCCGCATTAATGGTAAATTTATTTTTACGCTTTCCATTTTTGATTTCATGATCATATGTAATATCACCCCGAGCAAAAGAGTTGGATACCGCAAAGAGATCTGTTGTTGAAGGATTTTTCTTCATATTAATCAGTGCTCCTTTTTTTTGATAGATTAATAGTAACCTAAAATCGTTGCTATTTCAAGAATAGTAACCTAAAATCGTTGCTATTTCAAGAATAGTAACCTAAAATCGTTGCTATTTCAAGAATAGTAACCTAAAATCGTTGCTATTTCAAGAATAGTAACCTAAAATCGTTGCTACTGAACTTAAAGTAACAAAAAAAGATGATAGATTTGTTGTTTCATCAATAAAAAATATTATTTTAGAGACTAGGAGGCATTAGCAACTAAAGTAGTAGGAGCTAACAACGAGACTAGGAGGCATTAGCAACTAAAGTAGTAGGAGCTAACAACGAGACTAGGAGGCATTAGCAACTAAAGTAGTAGGAGCTAACAACGAGACTAGGAGGCATTAGCAACTAAAGTAGTAGGAGCTAACAACGAGACTAGGAGTAGTGCAACCTCTTTAAACATCAGATACACCGCTTATAGAAGCATTCGCCGAATATTATGAATATAAAGAATATCTTTAATATAAAGAATAGTAAAAGAATATATTTGAATTTTATTTTTTTTATTTTTTTTAAAAAAAATTATCGAGATTGCTTAAATGATTTAAGAAAAATATTCGTTATCATGTATATCATCCCGTTAGAAGATCTCAGGCAACAATACATGTTGCCACTTCAAACCAATCATAAACTACAGGGACTAACATAATTGTCATTGGATATTATTTTTTTTCAGTTCACCATAATTCTGCGTTAGCAGCGGTTGAGGGTGTGGGATACTCCCACATCACCTAAAGAGTAGGGTGTTGGTTTGGATTAATTTTTCTTCCAATCACGGAAGATGAAAAGCAAAACTCAAATTCAAACCGTATTAAGATATTCTATTAAACAATACCTTTCATATATTGAAAGCCTTGATAGTTTATTTGATACTGATTTGGAAAGTATATCAGGATCTGCAAATTGTTGGACTTCTTTTTGTTCATATATGCAATAATTTATAAAAATATGTACAAGCTCTTTGCCATTTTTTATCAATTCCCAATCTATTTTTTGGGATGCTACGCTGCTGCATAATACTTTAAGTTCAATTGTCGTAAAAATTGTCCTGAGATTTTCTATTGTAACTTCTTCCATTACAGTGTAAGTTTTTAATTTATCTGCCAAAAAACCTCTCCAATCGCCTTCTTTTTCGCTTTTGGTCCAATCGGTAAAGGTTTGATAAGGTATTGAATTTATTTTGCTAACTTTTTTGATTGATATTTTTGGTCTATATTTTATTCTACTCATTGCTCTTCTCTTGTATTATCTAATGTTTTTTCATTCAAATACACAGTTCCCTGGTTCAAAAGCAACCAATTCAATGATATTTTTTCTTCAATGGCAATCTTAGTGATGATATCATAAGGAATTGAATTTCTTAACCTTCTTTTTGTTATTAAAGCTGCTGTTATATCATGATGGTTATATTTTTTTATAAAATCTTGATCATATTTAATGCCTAAAACTTTATATAGTTTTTTCAATACCTCATCAGCACTATTTAAGATAATCGGTAAGTCTTTCATTCCCTCTCCTTAATAGACTATATAACAATCCATACTCCGCTTCATATGACTTGTTTTGTTTAAGGCCGCTGTTTGACCATATATTACCTTTTGGAGCAATTATTCTTTCAATATTTCCATCTTCGTATACCCATAATAAACCCCATTTGGGCGGAAGTTCATTAGGTTGTATCAGTCCCCTTGGGCATAAATATAGTCTATAGTCACCCATGCCTAATTCCGGGCTTTGTCTAAAAGGTTTTTTAAGATCAGCCAAGAAGTCGGCCCTGGATGTTTTACACTCGATCAATATAGAATGAGACGAAGTAAATCCTATTGCATCAGCACACTCTCTGGTTGCAGTACAAGCAACTATCTCTTTGGCCGTAATCTTACAATGCCCTCTTAGCCACTTTTCTGCTATATCACAAAGCTCATTGTGTGTCATCATTCCCTACCTCATCATATTTTTCTTGTTGTGCTGGCCTAAAAATATCAACCTTGTTCTTTGCCCCTATTTAATACTGCCTGATAAAACACCGGTTGCAACGGTTTCTTTTACTTGAATTGCAGTATTATTGTTATCACAACGGGTTGGTGTCTCGGCATCATTCCTTACCACTCTTCTGGCTGGAGCATTGTCATAGGAAGAAAAGGTTTCAAACATTAAAAATCCATTTTCGCAATAATATCTATCTGTCGCACCATACTTACTAATGTATGCTTTTTCCTCTTTGCTGCTTTCCGGTTTTTTATATAGATCGCATCCGACCAATAAAAGCATCATACATATGGATAATAACATTTTCATTTTAACCCTTTTAAATCTTGTTTTATTCATCATATTTTATCCTTATTTTCATTTATGTCATTTTGTGCAATTTTTTTATGGCATTCCCCACAAAAAACAAATGAGCCGGTTTTAATGTTTAGATGTTCATACATATTTTCATTAGATACCTCACTGCCATCTAAACTACTTCTAAAAATTATATATCCCTTTGTTTGGTTTTTTGTGTAATATTCCATAGCACCGCAATGTGGACATTCTTTTAATTTAGATAAAACAGGTAACTTAGCCATATTTTCTCCTTAGTTATTATCAATAGCATTGAAACTAGATGCTAATGGCATATCTCTATATTCTTCGCCATCAAGCAAGTGTCCTGCTTGTTTTTTACCGACTTTATTTCCATTACAGTCATATTCGCCCCATTGCTTAAAGAAAAATGGCACTTTCACCTCATGGCATTGATCTCTAAGGCTTCGTACCCAACCAGGATGCATCGGTCTTGCATTGGTTCCGGTTTCTCCACCACAGATAACCCAATCAAGCTTATTACAATTAAAAAACCAACCATTTTTTACTTTGCCGGCAAGTGCATCTAAATAATGGGTAGAAATATTATCATGATGAAGAAAAGTCAGATCAATAGCTCCTAGCATCGGCTCTACGCTCACAAATCTTTTAGCTGCTGGGGTATCCAATAAAAAAGCTATTCTTTTGTCTGCTTGCTCTTGGTTTTCAGCGGTTACTCCTAGCCATACATTTTCAAGGGGAAGGTTTAACATTGCCGGTTCTTCCGGGGATGTCCACGATATTTGAGTGGTACTTGAATGTTTTCCACCCAATTGTATTGCATATTCAGCTATATATTCTCCTCTGCAACTGATTTTTATATCTCGGCCAAAAAAATGCGAGATTATTTCTGAATTATTGATTTTTTCAAAAGATAAAAAATACTCTTTCATTCTTTCTGGTCTTTTTGTGAGTATTTGGTAAGTATGGTGTGGCGTGAGAGCTACAACTGCGAATACCTTATCTATAAACTCAAACGGTACATCCTCGTGGAATAAATCGCCCATGCTACACACAAAATACATAGTAGGCTTCTTACGCTCTAACGGCTCGCTTAGTCTATCTTCATGTAATGCAACTTTAAAGCCGTTTTCATATCCTCGTGTTCCTATTACTTGCAAGCGTTTTGCCATTTTCTCTGCATAGCAGTTTTTACAACCATCGCTTATCTTATCACATCCGCTTACCGGATTCCAAGTAGATTCGGTCCATTCTATTTTTGTTTTACTCATTTGATTCCTTTATTTTCGGTATTATATAAATCAAGTATTCTTGATAAGGTTCAAAACTTCCACATCTTGGATATCCTTCTAAGCTGCCGCACGAATCAGATTTTACTTTTTCTTCAAAATATTCCCTATTGATATTAATAAAAGAAGAAATTGACATATTTTCATCATCTTCAACTTCTTTAATGGCTAGTTCTATTTCTATAATAGCAGTATCTACTTCTTTTGCACTATTTTCCAAACCATATTTCAGCAAGACCACCTTCATTTTTTTTAGATCAACCAAATGTTCTTTTACTATTTTTAATAAATTTGTACAACTCATCACTATAACCTCATTTCCAAGCATCTATAAAACTACATTGAGCAAACTCTAATGCATCATCAGCTGTGAGGATTTGGCATATATCCAGATATCTTGTGTGTCCTCTTTTTTGATAAGATTGAAGATGTTTGGCAAATTCCGAGTATATTTCTTCTAAAAGTAGCTCTTTGATGTTATCTTGAATGTCAGAATCATCAATAGAATGATAGTTATTTGCAAGTTTAAGTATGGTTATCATTTTTTTTACTATTCTTGGCTTGTATGTAGATAATATTATTTCTGCAACTTTATATTCTTTCATTTTTTTTGCTCCTTTAATATTCTTACCCAATTAAGCAAATGCTCTTTGCCAGAAAAAATTTGCCTCCATTTGGTTTCCTCAAAACTAACCCTAATGCTCTTAGGATAGTGACTATCAAATCTCTCTTCGACCTCTTTTATTGTCTGTATTTCAATATTAGGACTGTCAGTATAAATTTTTGTACCAATAAGATCATTCCGCCAGTCACAAGAAAAAATTATTTGTGATTGTTTCATTGTTTGTCCTTTTATGCCGTCACTCTTAAAGTGCGAGGTTGAAAGTTTGCTTTGATTAAAGCGGCAGCAAGCGGAGGGCAAACTGAGTTACCACACATTCTTATTTGAGCTGTTTTACTCAAAGGTTTACCGTTGAAATCAATATCTATTTTGTAATCCTCCGGAAAGCCTTGAGCTCTGAAAAGCTCACGTGGTGTTAACATTCTCATTCCTATATCTACAATTTGATAAGCAGTTCCTTTTATCGTTATCAAACCAAATCTGTCTTTCGTTGTTATTGTATGCGCAGGATCTTTTATATCTTGCCCCTCCCCAGTGCCGTAGTATTTTGTTAGGAATGCTCTAACTTCTGCATGATGAGTACCTGATGCAGTTATTGTATGAAGTGGCTCATTGGTACCATGACCTATGTTTTGTCCTCTCATTTTAACGATATTAGTTGTTACTAATTGTTGTTGCGAACCTGTTGTTGTGATAGTTGAGATGGGGGCATCTAATGTTCTGCCAATATTTCCAAGATTATGCTGTGCCAAAAAAGCTTGTACTAATGCAAAATGTCCTCCTTTGGTTTCTGCCATTTGTGTACGTAGTGGTTCATTTGGTGAGAATATTCTTTGAGATGATCCGTTTGCATGTTCAGTTAGATATGGCACTACCAACCCATGCGCATCGTTTGCTGCTGTTATTGTTTTAAAAGGCTCTAAAAGCCCTTGCCCTCTAAAATTATCGCCTGCATGATTTGCAGTAACAATAAACGGTTCTATTGCATCAATAACATATTTTTTTAAACCTTTGGCGATGCGATTCATTGTATTATCAGATAAAGGCCTTCGTACCCCAATTTCTTTAGCTTCCTCTTTGGTTAAAAATATTGATGGAGCAGGGAGTGTAAAATCAAGACACTCGGCTATGCTCACCCATGGTTTTAAATGTCCATCTTTTACCGCTTTGCTTTTAGGATCACCATGCGTCGGTTCAGGAAAAACAATAGGCTCACCATCACAACGGGCTATAAGAAAAAGTCTTTTTCTTATAGTAGGTGCGCCATAATCACACGCTCTAAGCTCTTTCCACTCAACTCTATATCCTAACCTCTCGAAACTAGATACAAAAAGCTTGAAAGTATCACCTTTTCTTAATTCGCAAGCATTCCCATCGCAGTTAAGAGGGCCCCACGTTTTAAATTCCTCAACGTTTTCTAAACAAATGATTCGCGGTCTTTTTGCTCTGGCCCATTTGACACCCACCCAAGCAAGAGATCTTATCTTTTTAGATTTTGGTTTGCCGCCTTTTGCTTTTGAAAAGTGCTTGCAGTCTGGGCTAAGCCACAATAAACCTACCGGACGGCCGGTTACAACATTATGAGGATTTAGTTCAAAAACATCATTTATAAAATGCATTGTATCTGGATGGTTGGCTCGATGTAGGGCTATTGCTTCTGGATCATGGTTGATAGCTATGTCGGGGCCTCTCCCCAACGCCATTTCTATGCCGGTACTTGCTCCTCCTCCACCTGCAAAAAGATCCACAATGATCTCATCATCGCTAAAATCAAAATTAAGATGTTTTGACATATTTAATCCTTGTTATTTATGTATTCCGTTATTATATCACGGATTTCGTTATATTTCAAGGGTTTTATAGATTTTTTAGAGACTTTTGTCTTTATAGGATTTTTGGTAAAAAAACATCATATTTTCTTGCTTTGTGCCACAAAGTTATGGTACAATTTAAAATATTTTTAAAAGGAGTATATATGATATCGGCAGAAGTTTTTTACTTTTCAAACTTTCTTTGGCTCTTGGTTACATGTTTTATATTTTATATTAATAACAAAAACCTTAACAGAATACATAGGTTAGAAATGGATCTAATTGATAGAGAAATAAAAAATAATTTAGGTAGGTTGAAATAATGAAGTATATAGTTTTTTTATTTTTGGCAGCAACTTCGCTGCTATTTTCACAAAACTCAATAAATGGATTAGTAGTTGGCGTTTCTGATGGCGATACACTTAAAATACTAGACAATTCAAAAACATTATATAAAATTCGTCTAGCCGAGATCGATGCACCGGAAAAAACTCAAGATTACGGTCAGGTTTCTAAAAAAAGTTTATCCGACATATGCTACAAAAAGCAAGCAGTTGCATATGTGGCAAATACAGATCGATACGGCCGAAGTGTAGCTACTGTTTATTGCAATAATCAAAATGCAAATCAGTACCAGGTAACAAAAGGCATGGCATGGGTGTATAGACAATATTCTAATAATCCAAGCTATATACAAGCAGAACAAATGGCCAAAAGAAATAAAATAGGTTTGTGGAACATACCTAATCCGATAGCACCATGGGAATACAGACGCGCCTCTAAAAAAGGTTATTTTAGTAAATCATTTTAGAAGTATTAAAAATTTAAAAGGATGAATTATTATGAGTAGTTTAAATAGTTTTATGATCGGCGAAAGACTCCCAAAGGATTTTGAAGATATTGTTTTAGCTAAAGATGGAAAAGATTTTGCGGTGGCAATAACTACAAGCCCGATGTTTCTTTTAGTTGCCCTTAATAATACTACCCCATTAGAAATTAATATATTCAGAAGTGGTGAAATCAAAATACATTTGAGTATTATTAATGAGATACCATTTTTGATCGTTGATTATGGTAACGGCTTGATTTTCGATGCGAGTATTACTAAGATGGAAAGCGAAGATAAATATGAAAACGCTTTGAACATCATAAGCTTAGATTACGGTGATATGAAAATCAACGGCATTAGAATTTTTGGACTAAATCCTAATTTTATGGAAACATTAATTAAATATACAAATAAACTAAAAAGTGTTGATGATGAGGTATTAACCAGTATGATCAATAAAATATACTCTACTTATGATATGAATTATATGAGAGAGAAATCTATTATGGTTCAGCATTTTGGAAAAATAGAGGAGGATAACCATGTGGACAATAGATAAAAATATCGCAACATATAAAGACGAAGCTACAGACTTTACGATGCTGCAAAGAATCGAATGGATCAATGAAGGAGACGGTATTATTGTTTCAAATAACGAGACGATACATTCTGATCCTATCGGAAAAGAACATCTGTCAATAATTCCTCGAGCAATGAGAGAATTAGGTGAAGTATGTCAAAAGCTAGATATGAGTGATTATACTTATAGAACTTGTAGATGGTGTGGTAAAAAACTATTGCTCAATGATCCGCGTAAATTAGTATGCCGTGACACTTGTCAAACGATGCTTAAAAGACTGAAAAAACGAATTGCCGGAAAAATAGATGAGCTAATATCACAAGATCCCAATAACATATTACCAGAAGATTTTGAGATAGAATTTACAAATGGCTTTATTGCGAGCGAGGGCGATTACTCTATTGTAAGTATGAACTTGGGATATGGCGGAGAAAATAAAGAAGAAGACAGCAACACGGTTAAATTATTTTTGGTCGTTAACGGAGAGGGATATGAAGGGCAAGAAGAAGCTATCGGAGATTTACGGCCTAATCCATTTTATAAATATATAGAATATTCACCGTTCCTGGATGCAAAAATTATTGCATTTTATCCAAACACGATGGAATTGCCAATATGGAGATATATCAATGTATTCCAGTGGCTCGTAGAAAAATATTAAAGGATACAATATGTTCGAGGTAAAAGATAAAAATTTTGAGTATTTGCAGATGGCCGGTCTTTTTATAATATTGGCTATTGCTATATATTTTGGCGGATTTTGGTTAACTTTGTCCATAATAATACTAACTATGGGTTTGTATAACGGCTGGGTAAATCACCGCTTGCTTTCAGTGCTCCAAAGTATAGTAATAGTGTCTTTGATATGTTATTTTGCAGAATTCTCTCTTTTATATATTGGCATATTAATTATTGTACCTATTTTATTATTATTATTTTTGATGGTATGGTGCTAAACATGAAACGCAGATTTTCTATAAAAGAGAATAAGGAGAGGAAAGAATGAATATACCAACCAAAGAAGAGTTAAAAAAATATGAAGAGCTTTGGATCGAGGATCTGACGCAGCAGCAAATATGGTCGCAATTTCTCGAAGAAAAAATAAGCGAAGAAGATTTAGAAAAGCAGATCCAAGCCGTAAAAAGTACGGTAAAGGCTATAAAAAACGGCGGTGCATCCGCTTTTGTAGCACTAGAGAAAGATATAATCTTTAAGATTAATAATCTCTGCATTCAAGGAGGTATGTCAGCTCCACGGATATACCTTATCTTAAGGGCCTATGTGTATAGTAATTGTGGTGTCGAAACCAATGCGTCTGGAATACCTATTGGTAAAAGTGAAAAGACGCTGATGAAGTGTATAAATTACGAGTGTCAGATATTGCGTATTGGTAGAGAAGTAATATCAAACCCAATAGGTAAAAAATTCTTCTCTTTGGCAGATGATGACCTTAAAAGTAAACTTGTCAATGCTTTTGTTTAGAAAACAAGAAGAAAATGACGCATGAATACATGAATAAGAGAAGGAATAAATAAGTAGATGAGCAATAGAAAATTAAATCAGGGTTTTACTTTTGACACTAAGATAATGTGCCAAAAAGGAATTAAAAATATTAAAGATGTTAAAAAAACAGATTCTATTATTACACCTGACGGAAATTACAAAGCAGTTACAAAAATAAAAAAGCAAGAACAACAAATAGTAACCATTAAAGCATACGGCATTCTGGATATAAAATGTGGATACAATCGCATGTTTTATACTAAACAAACATTTTCCAAGTTCGATCAAGCCAGTAGGGGAAAAATAAAAACCATACTGCCGCCCGAATGGATCACAGCTACGAATTTGTCAAGAAGCGACTATATTGGAATACCTATAATTAAAACCGAAGAGAATCCTCTTGATATCACAAAAAAAGAAGCATATATACTCGGTGGATATATCGGAAGCGGATATTTTAAAAAACAAGAAAACGATTCTAATATTATATTAACAATGCCCAAAGACAAAGCATTAAAATTTTCAAAAAATATACTTCTTGACCATCTCTTAAAAGAACACTCTGAAACCAGAGATAGAATATTTATAAAAAGCCCGAGGCTGCTTGAGATCATAGAAAAAAATTGTGGCGTTGGTGCTTCTGAAAAATATATATCAAATATGCTGCTTGATTTGCCGATAAATATATTAGAAGGGCTACTAGCCGGTTATTTTGATTCAGAGGGTTTTCTTATTGGTGATGCAACGATGAGAACCAAAACCATGAGTAAAAATCTTGCCGTATCTCTCCAATTCGCAATACTTAAATGTTATAAAGAATTAGCAGCAATACAATACAATAAAATTATAAAGAAAGTTCCAGGGGGTACAAATGAATCAAAAACATATGAAAATTACACCGTCTACTTATGTACTAAAAAAAATTATAAAGCAGATTTTTTTATAGAAGAGGACATAGCATGGACTCAAGTGCTTGGGATCACGATGAAAAATAATTACGAGCTAGTATATGATATAAAAATCGAGGATAATAGCTCCTATATGGCAAATTCGGCCATTGTTGAAAATGTACAATGTCTATTTGACTGCACAATAATCAAAAATTAATTCAAGAGAGAAATTAATGATGGATATAAAATATATTTCAACTAGCGCACTTTCTAAAAAACTTTCAATTCCAAAAAACAGTCTTGATGAGATTCTTATATCTGCTGGTTTTCTTGAAAAGGATGGTGACGGTTTTAAATTGACGAAAAAAGGTGAAGAAAATGGTGCTTGCTGGCATACTCATGCAAGATTTGGAACCTATATCGTTTGGCCTGAAAATATCTCAATCCTGGACAAAACTCTTTCGGAAAATAAAGAGCATTTTAATGCTACAAATATAGCGAGTAAGTATAATCTTTCTGCGCGCAAAGTAAATATGATGCTTTCAGAAATTGGCTGGATACAACGTTATCTTAAAGGCTGGACTATTACCGAACTAGGTAAGAAGAATGGCGGTATAGAAAAAGAAAATACACGCAGTGGTATTCCTTATGTTGAATGGCCTGTGACTATATTTGACAGGCCAGCATTTAAAGCAGCAATAAATGAAGTTCAAGGTAATGCAGGTGAAGAAACTCAAGCGAAAGTAGAGAAGTCAAATAATAATGACTTCCGTATAAAATTTGAGGCCAAACATCGTGCAACAGATGGACATTTTGTCCGTAGCAAAGCAGAGATGCTTATAGATAATTGGCTCTATATGGCTGAGATTGTACATGCATATGAGCGTCGTCTTCCAATTGAGGAAGAAGTATACTGTGACTTTTATATTCCTACTGGCAAAATATATATTGAATTCTGGGGATTAGAAAGTGATCCTAAGTATGCAGGACGTAAACGTGCAAAAAAAGAAATCTATGAAAAGTACAATTTTAAATTAATTGAGCTAACCGATGAGGATGTTTTCAATCTTGATGATGTTCTTCCTAAGATGCTTTTGAAGCATGGGGTACAGACATATTAAGAATTACATTAAAAACCAATATCAGTCTAACCTTTTTGTATAATATTCGCATTAATTGATGATAAAAATGCTATAATTGCATTATTGTATATTAAATAAGGAAAATAATGAGTAGCATCAAAGAGTTAATAGGAACTATCAGTTTTAAGACAAAACACAATATTGAGATTTCTGCATATGTAGAATTTGACAATAACTATCCAGAAGATATTATTTTTTTCTCATTTTTTGAAAATATGAATCGAAGCGATCCATTATCAATGAAACTTACCATTAATGATGTTTTGATCATGGTAGAAACTATAAGAGCAAATATAAAAGGCTCTCAAAATGGTAAGCCAGATTTTGAAGTTTTTAAAAAGGAAACAAAAAATCCTTCTTCTGGAAAATTTTCTAATTTATATATAACTGCTGCAACAATAGAAAAAAAAGACCAATCTTTAATACAATATTATATAAACATATCCAAAGATACTAAAAAAGGAGCAATCACCATGTCTTCAAATGGGATTATGGTGTTTTGTCAAAGAGTGGAAAGATTAATGGTATTGCTAGAGAATGGTCTCTACCAGGCCCAAAAAAATATCTACAACAAAAAAGCAAAAGAAAAAGCCCATATTGAGCCATATGAAGAAGGGGAGAAAGATGAATGAGCAAAAAATTATTAAGCAGCTAGATTCTATCCTGGCTCAAGCACAAAAAATAACTACCAATGAAAAGATATTGTATTTTGTAGATACTGCTATGTATAAAAAGATATTGAAGATCGAATCTCATGTAAATGGAAATGCTGAACAATTCAAAACAAAACGCATGAAGAGTGAGCCATTTTATAGATTCGCTAAAATATTAAACTATGATACACCAGCCATAAGTTATAAATTTTTTAGATCACATAAGAGAATAGAAATATTTGACAGAGCAAAGATACAAGAACGCATACCGGGAATTTTTGAGATTTGGAAAAATACCAAAAAGAAAAATTTAGATGAAGCAATACTAAGAAACGAAATTCCTGTAGATTTGATCGATGTTTCTAGAAAAGAGCTAGAAGAAAAAATTACAGAAGAACAAAATATACTCACGGATCTCGTAGACAATTTTAGCAAATATGATATAGCTATTTCAAGTTTTGAAGATTACAAATGGTATGACTATATTTATTTTGTCCAGGTAAAAGATGATAAACACGTAAGAAAAACGGAACATTTAAGAGACAATGTTCCCAATATCCTCTGGTATGAAGATATCGAAAAAAATACCAGCAGAATTAATGATAAGATATCCAAGATCATCCAAGATCACGACAAGATATGTGATGCAATATATTTTAAGAAAATAGAAAGAAAATGAAAAATCTAGTAAGAATTGTTTTTGTCTTAACTGTGTCTATCATGAATGTCTATCCAAAAGAATTTATTGTAGCTTTGGATATCGGACATTCCCCCAAAAAGGCTGGCGCAATTAGTGCAAGCGGCTATAGAGAATATAATTTTAACAGATCCCTCACACTAACGGTCTACAAAGAACTTGCTCGTCAGCATATCAAAGCAGTATTTGTTAATAGCAGCGAAAAGGATATTGAACTAAAGGAGCGAACATCTAATGCCAAGCTATTAGGTGCTTCTATTTTTCTATCAATACATCACGACTCTGTACCGGCAAATTTTTTCTATTTGACCGAAAAACATTACATTAGAGGCTTTGGTACTTTTGTATCAACTAAAAATAAATATTTTGAGCAGAGTTTGTTTTTGGCTTCCAAGATATCAAATAGTCTATTAACACAAAAATATAAATTTAATACATTTCATAACTTGCGTATAAAAGGGGAATCCAAAGAAATACTCGAAGATGGCGTATATAAATATGATGATCTTTTGGTATTGAAAACCGCTCAAATGCCGGCTGTTTTAATTGAAGCAGCAGTAATAGCTAATCCAAATGATGAGATATTGGCCACAAAGCAAAATTACAAAGCAGGGATCGCAAAAGCAATTGCATTGGCAATATTGGAGTATCAAAATGCATCAATTAAATGATACAATTACGTTTTGGTATTTGCTGTTAGACACAGGATGATCGAACACGAATTTAATAACAAAGTTTTTAAAAATTAATCTAAAAGGAAAAAAATGGATTCTGTAAAAAATATTTTTAGTTTATTGGCAGCGGTTGCTCTTTTGGCTGGATGCGCTCAAGAAAAGAATAAAGACGCAAATCAATCTATGAAAATTAATGTAACACACAAAAAACCATACAAAGATGCAGCAACAGAAGCAAAAGAAATATATCAAGCTTGCGCTTCTTGTCATGCAATCGACGGTAAAACACAAGCTCTTGGCAAATCTGCACTTTTAGCCGGGCAAACAGCTCAAGGAATAGAGCAAAAAATCAGAGGATACAAATCTGGTAGTATTGATCTAACCGGTAATGGCCCATTGATGAAAGTCCAAGTAGAAGAGTTAACTGATTCACAAATTGTTGCTATTTCAAAATATATTGAAACCTTGAAATAGTATTTGCAGCGAATGGCAAACAATGTGATTAATAACACATGTGTTATTAATTATCGTGAATTGTCCATAGCTTTCATGTTGTGATTAAACACTTCTATGCGATTAGTAGTATTGTATGTGACTTTCTTTACATATTCATAAATATCTTCTGGAGATATACAATTTTTATTGGCATCACAAAATTGTTTTCGCGAGATTTCTTGATAAACTCCTTGGAGTTTATCATGCGTAAGTTTACACTGACTTTCATTGTTGCTTTGGCATTTTACAGAAATAAAATCCTGCATAGCTTTGGCAATTTTACTAATTTCTTCTTTGTTTTGATAATTTTGAAATTTACTTTGTAATAAAGCGTCCAAATCATCTCTTATCTCGTTGCCATTTATATCTTTCCCAAGCAAATCGTTGGTTTGGTCTAAATTATAACCATCGTTATCAATCAATAATTTGATTAATTGCGATGAGTTGTTTCTATCGACCTGGTTTCCTATTTGAGATATTTTCTCTTTCACAAAATTATACATTGTACTCAAAAAGGTATCAGTAACATCTTTTTCCTGCTGTGACATAAAGCCGAAATAAGCTATTGCTCCAATAATTAATAATGTTCCAATTCTCATGTGCTATCGAATCTGATCTTTTACTTGCTTACCAAACTTAAATTTTGGTGCTTTATAGGCAGGCTTATGATATTTTTTATCTGTTCCTGGTACCGTTCCTGATTTCTCAGCCATTTCCATAACACTATAAGTGCCAAAACCAACTAATGTTAATGTTTCATTCTTTTTGCATACATCTATAATACTATTAGTAAATGCTTTTATTGCATTTTCTGCATCCTTGAAAGAAGAATACTCTCCATTCTCTTTGACTAGCTCTACAAACTCTCTCTTGTTCATTTCAATCCTTTTTTTTAATGTACTCTAAATTCTATTATATTTAATGACTTAATGTCAAGAAAAAAGGTGAAAAAATTATTAATTTTTCAAAAAAAATCATAAATTTAATATTTTATCTTGTATAATATCACAATCAAGCGAAAGGTTGTACATGGCTAAAAATAATTCAGAAGACGATATATTAGATAAATATCAAGATGTCGTAAATGATGACGGCAATGAATTTGATAAAGAAAAAGATCAAAGGGATTCTTTTTCACAAAAAGATGGATTTAAAACAAAAAATTATAATCAGATACAAACCGATAAAGATAATATTAAAAAGAAATACATCAGGTTATCTATTGTAGGTGGTGTATTACTATTGCTAATCATATCTTTTATCGGTGCGTATATTAAATTAAATAGCACGGATAAATATGCATCTGATGCTAATGTTGGGATTCAGGATAATATTGAATCTGGAAACCCAACAGATGTGCAGAACGAACTCCTAAAAAAACAGATGGAGCGGATGCAAGAACAGCTTGACATTATGCGCAACGAACAAAATCTCACTCGTCAACAAATTAATCAATCCCAACTCAATATCGGCAACACTTTACTAGATGCGAATAGAACTGCTGATGGAAATTATACATCCCAATCCATTGATCAAACTAGAATGGCATTAGAAAATGAGATCGCGAGTTTAAAGAGTGAATTAAATGCTTCAAAAAACAAAGAATCCTTACCACAATTATCCCCAGACATTAAAAATGAAATATCAAGCGCAAAAGAAATAGATGTTGCAAAACAACAATATCAAAAATCAAAATTCAAAACAAAAAACGTTAAAACGTATAGTGAATACAATGTTGAATCAATGGGAGATTTTGATAAAGATGTCAATGTAGTAGTCGATGCCAACGGTACGGTAGTGAATAAAGAAAATGTAACATTTGATATTACAACCGGTTTAAGTAAGGGATTATTAGTTACCGGTGTTCAAGCTGCTACATTCAGCAGTGGCGAACAAAATCCAAAACCGGTAATGGTGTCTTTTTCAAGCCCTATACTCGTTGCTAATGGGCAACAAATTGATGTATCTGATTGTACAGCACTAGGAACGGCAATCGGCAATATGAACTCTAAAAGAGCCGAGATAACATTAACAAGATTAAGCTGTAATGTTGAGATTGATAAAAAAGCTTATAAAGTATCTCAGAAAATCACAGCATATTTGATCGGTGAAGATGGAGAATTTGGTGTTCCTGGTAGGCTTGTCGATAGTGGAGCCCAAGTAGTTATGAAGCAATTACAAATGGGCTTCTTGCAAGGAGTCAATCAGGCTTTCCAAACAGCCGTACAACCAAACGTAACGTTTAGCGGTGGCGGAGTGTATGGTCCAAATATTGCTCAATCAGGTGTGGCAGCCGGAGCAAACACGGGGTTAAATGCTCTCGTTCAATACTACCAGAGGATGATGGATGGGATGTATCCTACAATTTCAGTTAGAGCAGGTAGAAATGTAGGAATATTTTGGCCTGGCGGAGAAGTGCTTGAAGTCACGGCAACCAGATTCTTTTCAGCAGAGAAAGGCATGCTGAATAAGAAGGCTAAAAATGCATCTTATAAAAGAAACTTGCCTTTTCCAGATGATAACAATAAAGAAGGGGTAGTAACAGATGAGTGGTAAAAAAATCTTATTTTTAAGTATTTTAACAATGCTGTTTTTTTCGGGGTGTACAAGAATGTTGGCGGTTGGTGAAGTTGAAACATATTGTAATTCCGATAAATATAACGATCTAGGGTATTGTGACGAACCATACAATATTTATACTAATCGAAAAGAGATAGAAGCTCTTAATAAACAAAAACTGGAAGGAATAAGATGTTCAAAAAGATAACAATAAGCTCTATAGTTTTATTTTCATTGGCTTATGCTGACTATTTCAGTGATTGTTCCAAAGGTAGCGATCCATTCTCCGCATCATCAAAAGGATGTACACCAGCAACTTTTAATCAGAAACACAAAATAATTGTTGGGACAAGGCAAGAAGACGCAAGAGTAATTTATGATACTGGACGTGTTCTAAAAGTATGGATTGCACCATATTATCAAGGTGGCACTATGATTAGTGCCCATGATAATTTTGTTGTTGTTTCCTCTCCTCGTTTTGTAGTGGGGCAATCAGTTGATAAAAATGGCAATCCTAAGAGTGGCTTAACAAATTCTGATGATCTAAATATTAATTATGTTGATCTTGACAAAAAAAGATTAGACAAAGAAGTAGAGCGAAGTCAAGTAAATCAAGAGTTTATTCCTTATAATGAGGCGGTAGTTTCAGGAAAAATTACCAACGAAGATGCATCAACTGGCGGAAAGCAAGAGAATATTGATGTTATCAGGAATTATTTAAACAAAAAATGATGATGTCATGAAGCATATAAAAAAAGCATTAAAAATCTTATTGGATATATTTACGTTATTAATAAGTAAATCGATAGTATGGTTTTCTAGCTTAACAAAAAAACAAAAAATACAATTTTTGTCATTTCTATCGCTAACAACCATTGCTTTGTTTATATATAGAGAAAACACCAAGCCTCCTATAGATCCTTCAAACATTTCACCACTCGGTGGAACATATGAATATACCGATCCAAACGGTGGGATATTTGACTTATTTGGATTAGGGGGTAAAAATAAAGAAGAAACCCCTCAAAAAACAATTCAAACTGTAGCTGATTATAAAGAGTTGGAACAAACGTTATTGACATCGATGGAAATGGGAATGGAATCTCAATCGGGCTATTCACTAGGAACCTTGTATCTTACCGATTTCAAGCTAGAAGATGGAAACATAGATAAAGATATTGAAAAAGCAAAGTATTTTTTTAACAAGTCATTAAACGCCGGTAATTACTCAGCAGCATATAATTTGGCAATGATCGATGTTTATAATAAAGATTATGATAGTGCCTTAATGCTTTTAGATAATACTCTTACCATCACAAAAGAAGCCGATGCAAAAAATAATAGTGAGCAGATGAAGTATAATAGGGTTTTTTTAGCCTCAACGTTTGCATCAATCGTTCTTGAGCATGAATATGATAACAAAGAAGCCGTTAATAAAGCAATATTATATTTAGACCAGTTGGCATCTGTGAAATACCCCACAACATTATTTCTTCTAGCAAATTTATATAATGTTCGAGGAGACGAAAACAAAGCTAACCTATTGCTTAATATGGCTTGTGGAAACACAAACAATGTAACCCCAGATCCGCAAGTTCGAGAACTATGCAATAAATTAAGGGCTGAGTAATGATTAAAAAATACATTTTCTTGAATTTAATATTTACTGCAATGATTTTTGCGCAAGAGTGCGTAATAGATTATAGATTAATGTATACAATTGCCTCAAACGAAAGGCATCACAAAAAGCCTATAGGCTATCCATACCTCATCAGCTTCAATAAACCTAGCCAAAAAAAAGTTTTACCGGCAAATATTCGTTCTTTAATGCTAGATGGGCGTACAATAGATTGTAAAAATAGCAATACTTGTGTTCAAATACTAACATATTTATCACAAAATGGCGTTAAAAATCTTGATCTCGGTGCTTTTCAGATCAATTACATGTATCATGGGAAAAAAGCTTCATTGGCTTCTTTTTTTAATCTGAAAGAAAGCTATGACATAGCAAGAGACCTTGCAGAGATTCATGTAAAAAAACATGGCTGCACGTGGAAGTCTTTAGCAAGATATCATTCCGCCACACAAAAATATAACCAAAGATATACTAACAACCTTAAAAAAAATTACATGAGGAGTTATAATGAATAAAAAACTAGCAGCATCAGCATTGTGTTTTTCCATGCTTTATGCAAGCTCGGAAGTTGAAGATCTCCAAAAAGCAGTTGTGATACTCATAAAAAGAGTAAATGAGCTCGAATCTACAACCAAAACATTGCAAGCAGCAGCCTATGCTAATGAAAAAAACAAACACCTAGAGCATAAGACCACAAAGTTAACGCAACAATCAACGCCGGTACAAACATCAGCTACTCAAAATGTAGCAGGTACTCCGGCTCAAGCCCCAACTCACACAGCGGCTCAAAGCACAGAGCAAAAAGTTCAAGCCCCAGGACAAACTCCAACGGCTTCACCTCTTAAAGGAACTCAACAACCGGCACAAGCACCAAGCGAAACTATTCAAGCAGCTATGCCGGTTATTATCGTACCGGCACCCACCTACTATGAAAATAGATCCGAGAAAATCGATTACGAAAATATTACATATCCTAATATGAATTTTTCTCTAAAAAAAAGTTATTACTCCCCACAAAGTAGAGCATTATATAAAAACAAAAACATGGATGGATTGGCCGACAGAGTATATGAAGCTAACACAGTAGTAAAATTTAAAGAAATAGATAAACACGGATGGTGCAAACTTAAAGAAGGATATATCCCATGCTATAAGTTTCGAGAATATAAATAAACAAGAAAGGTTATTATGTTATATCGATGCAAAAAAATAAATCAAACTCAAAAGGAAAAAATATGAACAAAACAAAACTACTAGCCCTCTCCTTGATAACCGCTGCTGCTCTGATAACTACAGGATGCGGCAAAGGAGGCGATTCGAATACTACAGAGAGTTCAACCGCAAATCCAAACATGACCTTGGAGCAAAAAATAAAAGCGTTAAAACCATTAACAATGCCAGGTCTTGAAATCAAAACAATTCAAGAGCTAGATGACGGATACTATATAAAACTCAAAGCACCATCGCAAGCCGGCAATAGAACAATACCTGCTTTTGTATCTAAAAATTTAAAATACGTAACAATTGGCAATGTATATGATACAAGTACAGGGAAAATGATAGGTCTTGTAGATATGAAATCCAAAGAAAGTCTTGCTGCCTTTACGCTTGGCAATCCAGGAAATGGTGGAAAATTTTATGTGTTCACGGATATAGATTGCCCTGCTTGTAGAAGCATGGAAAAATATATGTCGGAAAATAATTTACTAGCTTCAACCCAATTGTTCGTTTATTTCTATCCACTAGATCAAATACATCCGGAATCTAGGCTCAAATCACAATATATTATGTCTTTCGAACCAGCACAAAGAGCTGCCGTCGCAGATAAAGTTAAAAGCGGTCAAGACACTAATTGGAAAACGTATTCTCCTTCAAAAGAAGTCATAGATCAAATGGAAGAGATGAAAAAAATCGCTGATGAGCTTAGCATACAAGGAACCCCATCGTTTTATGATGAGAACGGTAATGCGTTGGATAATGATATCTTTATTCAATACCTCATGCAAGTAAATATTCAACAAAGAGTAGACAATAGTCAAAACAAAGATTCTAATTTAACAGGAAAGTAACACATGAAAACAATTAAATATATCACACTTGTGGCATTAACCATTACCATTGGCTTCTCAGCACAAATAACAAGCAATGAAGTAGTAATGGGGCTAAGTAAAACTATCGGAGACATACAAGCAATTGACCAAAGATTGACAACTATGGAGCAAAAACTCAATGCCGAAAATGCTCTTAATCAAAGATTGACGGCTATGGAACAAAAAGTTAATGCGCAAACAAACCAAAAAGATACTGATAAAAACAATCAAGCATTAACAGATCAAAGAATAAAAATTTTAGAGCAAAAACTCAATGCCGAAAATGCTCTTAATCAAAGATTGACGGCTATGGAACAAAAAGTTAATAACCATGCAGCCAAACCCAAACCGGTAGCAGAGATGCAGGCTGACATTTCTAAAAATGATGCGAATGCTATGATCATAAAGAACTATATCCAAGGGAATAAAGCATTGCTGCCAGATAACCAAAAAAATACAATAAAGTAGAAAAATAGAATAAATATATTATAAAATAAAGGATGTTATATGGCATATGAAGATGTCTTAGATGGTATACTCGATGCATCTGGTAGAGTTTTTGGAAAACTAACCAAAGCTTACGATAAAGTCACAACCAACAAAAATCTAAGATTGGAAAATATTCAATCTTTCCTAGAGCATAGACCGATAAGCAGCTATCTAAATTATGCCTATAGCATCCAATACGAAAACAATACAGAACTATATGTACAAAAAGATGGAGCTTATGGGATAATTTTAGAAGTTTTCTTAAGCACCTTCCCCACCATATCTGTACAAAAAAGTCTTGTTAATATATTAAAAACGTTTGGAGATGGTGTAGATGTGGTTACATTTAATACTTTTTGCAGCAGTAATATTCACGACGACATAGAGCAATATAAAAATATCCATCATTGCGAGAATGTTAATATACGCAATCCCGATATCCTTAAAAAAATGATCAATGAAAGAGCAGAATTTCTTACTCGCGCCACACGGCAATCACTTTATAATAATGTTGATTTTAAGCTGCGAAATTATATATGTACGGTGTCTGTTCTTTTTAATAAAAATATGAATGAAGAAGAAGCTCTTGCTAAATCCGAAGAGATACAAGGCTTTATCGGAAATTCCATTCCATGCAGAACGTTAAATAGCAGCAGATATATCACGCTTCTTCGAGAATTCTTTCATCAAGATAAAGATCATACTGTATGGAATAACACCAAGGACAACTATACTGATATTTCTACCCAAGCATGTGCCGGAGGATTGACTATAGACGTTAAAAACCCTATGCATCCAAACGGTTTTGTGATAAATGATTCAATCTATTGTACAACGATGACCACTAAAAAATTTCCGTTAACAATAAACTATCCCGGCACTGATGCTTTATTTGTAGATAGATTCGGAGATAGATTAGCATCAGTTATTCGAGGTTCTTACTTTACATCCCTGGTGCTGGATTATAGAGATCTAGCAGGTATTAAAAAAAGAGCTATGCGACAATCTCAAACCAACCTGGAAGAAACACTCAAGCACAATAATAAAACACTAAAGAAAAAACCACATATCAAACACAGAAAAGATGAAAGCCAACTTGTAATAAGAGCACTTGACGGTGGTCAAGATAGACCTATTTCCGCACAATGGTCCTTGGTTTTATATGATGATGATCTTTCGGATCTTAGAAATTCCATCTCTAATCTCCAAAATACATTTTCACACGCCGGGTGGGATATAATTCCGGAAACTTTCGGGCATGTTGCTCTCTTTTCGGCCCTAAATAGTCTACCGCTGCAACTAAATGAAAGTATCGATATCTTTCTGAAAAGGAAACCGATCCTTTTTGAGGAATCTAATATATCATCCATCCTTCCGTGGATAGGAGACAGCAGAGGATACACGCACCGCAAACACATACCTACATTTAGTAGAACAGGACAAATACAATGGTTTGATCCGATGGACTCAAGTACGGGATATAATATAGCATGCACAGGGTTTACCGGTTCTGGTAAATCATTTGAGGTAAATGATATATGTATGCATTGCCTCGCATCAGGATATTTGGTGCGAATTATAGATTCACTACCTTCGTATAAAAAAATTACAAATGCAATAGGCGGCCAATATGAAGATTTTACTACAAGCGATATATGTTTAAATTTCTTTACCCACTTAAAGCCGAAAGTAGATGAGATAACAGGCAAAATACTCACATACACTGCTAATGGGAATACATACGAACACATAGCAGACGATGATTATTCAACCATTATTCCTATGATAGGAGCTATGTGTAACATAAATCTTTCATACAATAAATCCAATACTGATAATACAATTATTAACGGTACGAATGAAGCTTACTTGGCTGGAATATTCGAAGAGGCTATAAAAGCATCATGGGAAGCTAAAAAAAATAATGCAGGAATGAGCGATATCTATGTTAATGTAAGCAAGATATATAAGAGAGAGAAAGAAGCCGGCAACAAATCAGCCGATCTTCTACACTCTGTAATTACGGCACTAGCCAGATTTGGTTCAGAAACAGGCCAATTTTATAAACAATTCAACGGCGTAAACAATTTGCAGCTAGCATCTGATTATGCGGTTTTTGAGCTCACAACGCTTGAGAGCAGAGGGATACTATATCATCTTACTCTTATGTCGATCGCAAACCAAATAGCAAATGAATTTTTCGATATGGATAATGCTACCAGACCAAAAATATTGATCATTGAAGAGTTTTGGAAATATATAGATCACCCGGTCATTCTTAATTTTTCGATTGAGCTTGCAAGAAAAATAAGAAAAGCTGGCGGTATATTTATGCCGGTAACGCAAGGCATCGATGACTTCTTTCGAAATGAGCAAATGAAGTCTATATATGATAACTGTAATTGGCAGCTATTCTTCCAAAACAAAGGCAGTTCGATTGATAATGCTCTCAAAACTAGAAAGTTATCTCTTAGTGAGTATCTCTCCGGTTTACTCAGAAAGATCAAACCAGGCAAAGGACTGTATGGTGAATTTGCAATTTTAACGAATGAAAGCATTCAGATCAGCAGAAATAGAACTGATGGTGTCGCATACTATTTGTATACAACAAATACCGATGACGAAAAAATCCTTAAAATGACTTCCGATAGACTTGGGATCACCTATGTACAATCTATAATGTACAATGGAATATTAAGAGACCATCCATATAAAAGTCATGAAGAAATCATGGTTGAAATAGGACTTATGAACGAAGAAGAAGTTGCTAAAAATAAAGAGTATGTTGCTAAAAAGAACAACATGATCAAACAGAGCATAGAAAACACAGTCGTTTTAAGCAATCAACGTCCAATATTCTATGAACTTTCAACTCTTGAAAATCCTCACATAGCAAACATAAAAGCAATAGAGTACACTCTTAAAAATAGTAATAACGAATACTTTAAACATAATGAATATTCAAAACATATGATAGAGATGGAAAGAGATGTTGATCTGAGTAAAATATTCTTTGATAGCATGATATCATCAAATCTCATAGGTACGGCCTACAAAGTGGGCTTTATTGTTACGTTGAATGTTTTAATGAGCAATATTTTCCATGATTTTATAAAAGCCAAACAAAGAGAAAGCAGATTTTACGATTTTGCATTGATAATAGATCTATCAACAATGGACCTGTGCAATATAGAACCAATTATGATAGAAGCTTTTCTAGAAGAGTGGGAAAAATTGAATATAGATATCTACGGAATTAATTACAATATTAATATAGATAATAGCATGATGAGGTTGTTTGATTTTAATATGATCATACTTAACGCCGAGATCATTAACCCAGAAGATATTTTACAAACCATAGAGATCGCAAAGATCTTTACAAAAGAATTGGCAATAATAAATATTCACGAGGACTCAATATTTGAAAATGTGACATATTATGAACAAAAAATAATTGAAAGTCTTTAACATGCGAAAAAAAATACTTGAGATAATTAATGTCCTAAAACCCAAAGAAGAAGAACTAGGGAATAAGGATTATAACGAACTGATCGAAATTAAAAAAATTATACAGAAGTATAAAACACAATTAGAAAAACTAAATAAGGTAACGGATCAAGATTATGCAGCAAAACATAAAGAGTTGTCTGCAAAACTCAATAGCTTTTTAAAAATACGAGAAAAAATCGAATCGAACTTAATGCAAAGCGATGGAAGTATTTATCTTGGTACGGGCTATGAGATTAAAATATTAAATGATATACCTGAGCAAATACCAGTTACCATCCAGGCAAGCGATAAGCATGGGCATACCTCTGTACAAGGGACTACTAGAGCCGGTAAAACAGTATTGATGACAAATACGATAAGACAAAACATTTATGCAAAAGAGAATGTTTTAGTCATAGATCCAAAAGGTGGGCTAGATCAAGAAGTTTTATCTGCAATGTATGAGTTTGCTGCCGAAGCAAAAATGCTTAATTATTTCAAATATTATTCCTTATCATATCCCAATCAGTCTGATAAACTAAATCCATTATTCGGGCTTGGACATGAAGAAAGAGCGAGTTTGCTATCAACGATTGCATCTATGGGGAATAGCGAGCAATTTTTTACGGATATTGTATACCAGGTTACATATACAATTTCAAAAGCACTCGAAGTAATAGAGCTATCAAACATGCTTGATAATGACATAAAAAACAAAGCATTGCTCTACGAAATAAAGAAAAATAAATATTTTAAAAAGAGTGGGAGTCATTATTTAACAACGATTAATCATGAAAATAATTTAACCAATCCTGATGTGGTAGATATAGCACAAAATAAACCGACTTCCCAAAATCAAGACTCGGTAAATAAAAATATTGTCGAAGAGAAAGTTAATGATGGCACCAAGATAACCGAAAAAGATATACAAAATATAAAAACATACTATGAGAAAAGCAGCACATTTATGACTTTTGCAAATTTATCGCAATATGTAACCTATGATGGGATAAAAACACTCGAAGGTGAAGTGCTAAAGGCAGAATATCATTCAAATGAAAATGATAAGGATGCGAATAAAACACAACATAATAAGCAGCTAGAAAGCTTTATGGAAAAAAGGGATGAGGCGTTACTAGAATTGCAAAAAATCTTATCTCAACCAAAAGACTTTTTCTCAAAAATATCCGTTTCGCTATCAACCCTGCTAACCCAACTCTCTACTGGAGTTATGGGCCAAATTTTTTGTACATCAAGAATTAACGAAATGATGCTTGATCTCTTCCATCCGCAAAAAAGAGTTGTTGCACTTGTACACCCATTCCCTTTGAAATTCCGAAAAACATCTGATATGTACTCAAGAATTTTTATGCTTATGATAGAAAACATGGTCGGGCGCATGGGTTCAACAGGACGAAAATTAAATGATAGGTTGAATGTACATGTAGATGAAGCCAGAAGTGTTGCCTATCCTGGGCTAGAAAGGTTGCCGGCACAAGCAGGCGGTTTTGGAGTGTGTTTGTATTTTTATACACAATCTTTTGCAGACTGGGCCGGAGCACTTGGTAGTGAGGAATCAGCCAAAACAATGATGGATAACCTAAATAATCAAATTAGATTCCGCATGAAGGACCAAGATTCTGCCGAAAGGGTATCTAAAGAACTAGGAACATATGAGCAGGTTAGTTCTAGCGCGATGGTTGATACAAGCGGAGATGCTAGAATTATGCTTGGTAATGACGAAAAAAATTATGCTAATAGCCAAGATATCCTAAAGTTGCCGGTTGGTAGAGCTATTATTTCTACCGGCTTTAAGAGTTTTTTGTTGGACACTCCATTGTATATCAAACCAAAAGGGATAATTGAAATGCCTTCTGCGGAGATCGAAAACATTGAAGTATATATTCGAAATTATGAGAACGAAGAGGTAGAATGGAGAAACCAAACTTCACAAATATCCAACGAGCCTGGTAATATGAAAAATGTCACGGAAGAATATCGTTTAGAATTTCAAACGGGCACAGAAGGACAGTAATTAATGACAGTCAACAATCAGGTTCAAATAACTCCTCCGGTTTCAGTTGCTAAGCCAAGCAAATACAAACCGATATTGCATGAGTTAGCTGAATTATATGATGTTGATCCTGTTACGATTGAATATATATTTATTACAGCGGTTATGGCTTTCTATAAGACCAAGAATGTTTATTTTGATAAATCTAAACTAATGGTCAACAATAATGCCAGAACGATCAAAGAGAGTCATTTTAGAAGCATTACGGACATGATGCAAAATAGATTGGACAAAAATAGAAAAGAAAACCTCCAAGAAAACAAAATCAATTTCATACTAAGAAACAACAATATAGTATATTGTAAAATAAAAGAAATGGATAAAAAAAATATAGTATTAAAAGTAATGGCGAATAAAAAATATGAATCAAAATTATTTAATGATATTGTTATTAAAAAAGGAAATTTAAACTTGCATGGCTTTAGCATAATTCCGGTTGAGGCAACAAGCAGTATTCTGTCAAAACAGAGCAAAACAAAAGCACCAAAAGTAATTATAGTAACAACAAAAACCATTAAAATTCATATTGAACTGATTTTTAAAAAAATAAATATCACAAGTGTATATGAATACGCCTATGATAGCTATCATAAGATCCTCTCTTTGGCCATAGAAGCGGTATATTTTGGCAATAAGCAAAATATAGGGTTTATCATTAGATATTTTGCAAACTTTGGCTTAAAAGTAGAATTAAGGAGCATACAATGATGACACCACATGATAAAGGAAGCAGCGGCGGCAATCCCTGGGCTAATAATAATGCTTTCCGAGGCTCTGAGAATATGCAAAATGGCAGCAAGCACTGGCAAACACATAATCCTTGGAAAACTGATAATCCTTGGAAAACTGATAATCCTTGGGCCATAGACGATCGAACTCAAAGAAATGAAAAAAAACCTATTTGTAACTTTTGGTTTGATTGTAAAATAAGAATTCAAGAATTGTATAGCTCAGATAGTGGTTTACAAGCAGAGGGCAGGGTGTTTGCTACCGATAAAGATCCATTTACCTTGTTTTTATTAACGACATTTTATTCTTATAGTATGAAGAATTTCTTTTATGTACCATTGCACTTTATTTTTATGTTTTTTGTAGCAATATACGCTCCAGCAGAAATTGAGATCATTCTTATATTTGTAGAACTATTCCTCTTCGGTATGCTTTTATACTGCCCTGGTTATGAGATATATTCATCCAAGCAATATGCCATTACCTCCACAACGATTGAATATTATAAAAAACTTGAAAAATTGTATAAAACATATGAAACATACACATTGTCATCTTTTGGGATAACCTTGATATTGCTTTTTTTACTATATTTTTATAGATTTCCATTCGATTATTTATACACACTAATTAACAGCTATTTCCCAAAAGTAACGATGCCGACAGATGATGATTTTGCACACGCTGTTGTATTGACGGTTTCAAGTGGCTTTTTGTTTTTCTTTTTATACTTTTATATCACTTGGAGAATCAAAGAAAAAAGTGAATATTTAAGACTTAGAAACAAACTTATAAACGTTGACCTAAGAAGTCATACAGTTGTTGGCCAATTAAATATAAGACTAAATAGCGATGAATAATTATCCTAAAAGGAAAAAATATGAAAACACATAACACAACAATGGCAGTATTAGCAGCCATTGCTTGGGTTATTGCCGCTATTTTATTATTTATAGGTGAGGCTGGATTTGCAGAGTATATCGTGATAACACTTCTCGCAGGTCTTTTTGTATCTTTAACTTGGGGAAGGCCCCTGTAAACTTAACTAAAAAAAAGGAATAATAATGAAAAAAATAATCGTAGCTTTGATAATATGGACTTTATATATAAGCGGAACTTTTGCAACAACAGAGAGTGTAAATAATGAGTTGCAGGCTATTAATGCACAATTAAAATTAGAACATCCACTTATTGCAACAAGCGACAATAATAATACTCAATATATGATTGGAATTGCTACTGTATTTTCTGGTATAAGTAAAAATACAGATCTTCCCCATTTTGGAAAAATTTTATTTGATATGTATTGTGCAATATATAAAGAAAAAGATATTTCAAAATTTGATGAAGAAAAACTTAAAGATATAGGCATCAGAAAGTACACACAAGAATATGGTCTTCTAACGCGTTTGTTGGATCCGGTTAAAGATGATATTGGTGATAGAAAAACAATGAAAAAAATATATTCTCAAGTTATTGAGAAATTGTGGACTACTAAAATAACAGAAGAAGAAATACAAGCAATGTTAAAAAATAATGGAATAATAATAGAGTCTCCGTACAACACCTATAGAACCAACTGACACTAAATTAATGTATTGAAAAAAGAGTATATATGGACGGTTTACTTAATCTGATTCAATTCGCAATACGAGGCAAGCGATTATCAATTGGAAACGAGAAACGTCTACAAAACGAGCTTGAAGAAGCATTTACTCTTCATAATATCAATTTTATTCGAGAAGTATATCTCGATAAAAACAATATAGTAGATTTTATGATTGAAGGATTGGCTATTGAAGTTAAGATAATGAATGGAAGCAGTTCTATGCAGATTTATCGACAGCTAGAACGTTACTCCAATTTTCCTGAGGTTAAAGCATTGATGCTTATGACCGCTTTTTGGCATTTTAGTCGCATTATCTTTTGTAAATTACAGCATTATCTTTTGTAAATTACACCTATAATAAACCATCAAACGAACAGTGTGTTTCCATGAACCAATATACCTAGTTTGATACATTCTAACCCCTGTAATAAACCATCAAACCTACCTCAAAAAATCAGCCAATACCCCCCCTTCCTCTTCTAAAAAGAATTGTTTTGAAATGGTGTTGATATCACCATGTTCTAGTAATTTATAATCCATAATATATTGTTTTGCTTCACGTCCTCTCGGATGATTCTCTATCACTATTTTAAATAGAGTCTGCCAAAAAGAGTATTTGTCTGATTGAAGAGCATCAGTAAATATCTTAGTTAAATATTTTTTGTCTTTTATAAGATTATGACGTAGAATAAATTCGCAAGCACTATTTGCTTTATCCATCTCGTATTCAGGGATCTTGAGAGAATATATCATGTTTGCTAAAGGTTTGTTCCCAAAATAATCATAAAAAAGTGTATAAATAGAAGAACATATTCCTGTGCCATTATTATTAAAAAACTTATGCCTTGTTTTTAGGGTATGAACATAATCGTTGGCTATAGCCGAATCACCAAGAAACGCTCTATATTGCTCCCTGTGTGCATCAAGTATTCTGTTGTCTAATATATATAAAATAGCTTTATCATTATATCCCCTAATTGGCCGACCTTTCCCTTGTAGGAACTTTAGCATCGTTTCATTTCTGTAGCTTTCAAGTTTTGAATAGGTAAAATGTTTATATACCTTATTGCCTACTTTTCCTGACGGGTTTTGGAAAGGGATTTTACCCATATAAAGCTCTTGTAAAAAATCCCCGGCAAGGTCAAGACCAATATAGTATTGCTCAGTTCCGATGAGGCAGGCAGTCATTCCATTGTTAATATCATTGATATATCTTGAAACAGTGTCGTGCATACTAATGCCTTCTTTTGCATAATGTACCGCTATATCATCCCTTTGAGAAGTAATTTGTTCAGCAATATATCGTGCATCTTCATAACCTACAACCAAAACCAAGCTATTGTATCGTAAGTTATTCGCGATAAAGATACCTACATTATTCCTCCACTCCATCTTGTCTTTTTCATAAATTTCTCCTTTTGCACTGGCTTTAACAGGTATTTTTAGCGAAGGATCTTCAACAACTGTATAGATATATTTACTTCGTTCAAATAAAGACGTATGTGTTTCAATTTGAATATTTTCTATTTTTTTATTAAGCAGCCGATTTTGTTCAAGAATAAAATCCTTAACCTCATCATCTATATTTTTAGCATCATTGAGGATATCTACCGTATCATTTTCATTTACTAGAAAGAAGCCGAGACGCTCCAATATCCAACGGTATGAATCCAAACCGTCACCACTCTGCGTTCTGAGTGTTCCGCTAAGCCCCATTACCGGCCCATGATGCTTCATCCAAACCATACTTCTTAATTCATAGGATGGTATTTTATTCATAACCTCAACTGTAGGAAAACCTTTTGGAGATAGCTCTATTTTTGTACCAACAGTTTTATGAAGATTGATAATAGATAATTCATTAAGTTCAGTGCTTGTAAACCGCGCATATTTATCTCCATCCTGGCTTGACATTGAAGATGCCTTGATTGCAGAAGCTACCCTGTCAAGTTTCACGCGCCCTCCTATTTCTGCTTTAAATGAGGCAAGAATGGATTGTATTTCATGGGTATCTGTTTTTTGTGCTATTTCTTTTTCGGACTCAATGATATTAGATAAAATCATCTTAAGAGATTTGCGTAACGTCTGCGAGAGGGACTTTTCTTCCGTGGTCAATAGAGCTTTAATAGAATATTTCAGCCGAAAGAGTGAAAAGCGGTTGGTGAATATAGAACGTGCAGCATCATAAAGCGTATGCACTTCATCCATTATAATCGGCGTATTAAATAAAAGCTCTCTAGTGGATAGGTCTATGCCCTTATTCTTAGGATTGCCATAATGTCTAAGCAAAACGATGAGGTATGCATGGTTTGTAATTATAATCTTTTTATTAAGAAGATGATCTTCAATATGAGTGAGTGTTTTTGGGCTTATTGTTTTTACATCATCTTGCATAAATAATGAAAATGCTAAAGCCCTTGTATGTTTGTAGCCTATTTTATCCAGAAAATCATACAAGAATATATTATTTGAAAAAGTGAGTGGCTCTTCTTTTGTCATAAAGTATTGCTTGAGTAATTCAGGATTTAGATCTGGAAAGAGCGAAGGCTCTTCTTTTGTCATGTTATAAAGTCTTTCAATGTCAATATAGTTGCTTTTTCCTATTTCTACAACTACACTGTCTTTGTCAAATTCATACTCTGTTGAAATACGTTTGAATGTATTGAATATTTCTAATACGTTCTTGTTGGTATTAGTAGAAATGATTACCGGGGTATCATGTTTGACTCTATATTTATATGCAGATAGTATGTCTATATATGTTTTTCCTAAACCCGTAGGAAATTCATGAAATATTATCTCGTCTTTTCTCATGTTCGAGAACCTCTCTGAAACAGCTTCTTGTATTTCGTTTCTTTTTTTATAAAAGTTATTTAATCCACTCATCATTATCCCTATTGTTTTATTTTTTTTTATTTTACCATAAAAAGCAAAAAAATGTGCTTTTCTAAAATTATTTTGCTAAATACAAAAATAATATTAAATTTTTTAAAAAAATGTGCTATACTTTTAAAAATCAAACAAAATCAAGGAGTATAAAAATGTTTAATGTACTAGATATAAGACTCACCAAAGCGATTCCTATAAATACACAAAAACATGACAGTATCATTACTATAGAATCGATCAGGGATTTCATCCTAAAAGTCTGCGACAATGAACCGGAGATGATCAGGAGTATAATTAACAAAAAAGAACATTCGCTTCCTCATATTATTTATAGCAAACCATATAAAAACCAAATAAGAATATTTTCACTTGGAGATAATGGGAGAGTGGCCCTTAATGCCATATATGCCAATGTTGTCTCAAAAGGATATATAAAAATAAAAAACGAAAGCTACAAAATTCAGGGTGTACCAAAAATCCTTACGGACATACAAACCCTTCCTACAAAGAACGGAGCCATCCACACCTATACAACTCTTACACCAATAAATATTTTTAACAAATACAATCACAAGGTTTTTTTGGCTATTGCCAATAAACATTTTGAGGGCGGTAAAAATATTAGCGGTGGTTCGCCGGCCCAAAAAAAAGCTTTCTATGATGAAATAAGCGTTTATGTGAACACACAGATAAAAGATAATATACGCTATTTGCTCTCTTCTCTTATCCCCGGAAAAACAAAAGAAGACTTTGTGTTTGTGGACGATATCAAAATAGAGTGGGAAAAAATTGATATTATTTTTGAAAAGTACCACACCGAAGAGAAATCTATGCCAATGATCATCGGTAAATTTAGAAGCAATTTTGCCCTCCCTAAGTTTCTTGGATATAAAATGGGAAAAGGTTTTGGTGAGATATCTCTTAAAAGTATGTATAATGAAGGAGTTGCATAATGGAATTCAGTAATCTAAAGATCACAATTTATCTCAAATCAAGTGTTGCCATGCAAAAAAGAAAAGGTGCTTTTGACTCGATTCTTGCAAGGCTCTATTTTTCGGAACTTGAAAAGAATGGAACATTTAACGGTGATTATGCACAACCACTTCCATTTCTAGATATAACAGACGGCGTGTATCACACCTCATTTCCTATATTCAACGGGGTGAAATATTATGACAAAGAAAAGCTGATCAAAACATTTGATCATGATATGTATGCAAAATATGGAGAAATCCTAACAAAAAAAGGTTCCGGCAAAGGTGTGGTTATGACCGTTCAAGGAACATATAAAAATGCTTTTTTTAGCATAGAGCGTATCGGAGTGGACCAAATTATCTATTATGCTAGAGGGGATATGAAACAAATAGCTTCACTTCTAAATAATTTGCGCTTTTTGGGAAAAAAATCTTCTCTTGGATGGGGAGAGGTCGAAAAAATAGAGATTGAGAAAATAGAGAGTGATTATTCATTAATTAAACATGGAAAGCTTATGAGAAATATCCCTAAAAAGAACTCTTTACAAATAGAAGATACCGGAAGAGTTTCGCTATTTAGACTCCAACATCCTTACTGGAAAAAAACTGATATGGTAGAGTGCTTGATGCCATAAAGCAGACCGTGATGGTTTATTATAGGGGTTAGAATTCTGCAAGCAATGCTGTAACTCTTGTATTAGAATTGTTTGATGGTTTATTATAGGGGTTAGAATATATTCTTTTTTTATTGAGATGTGTTTGATGGTTTATTAAAGAGCTAATTTAAGAAAAAAAGGAGGAAAAATGTTTAATACGCAGGAATTTATTTGTAAAGCGTACGGTTATAGTGAACCATTACCGCCTACAGATGAAATATTCAAATTTGGCAAAAAGAATGACGGTACAATAGAGATTGTATCGGAGAATCTAGAGCCTTGCAGCATGTGTGGGAAGGTGCATCCGGTGGGATATGTATCTAATATTGGAGCCGAACATCTTATGCAAACGATGATATCGGATACCTATAATAAATGCTATATATTCATGCCCGGCAATTTTATTTGTGAACATTGCGGTTACTCGCTTGTAGCATACGGTTCACCAAATAAGATGAAACTAGGAAAGAAGATTATAAATGTAGTGATTGATAAAAAAGGATCCCATGAAAAGTATTTCAAATCAGATCCTAAAAACGAACTCTACGACATAATCAAAAATCCGCCGGAGCCGCCATTTGTTCTACTGATTAACTCAGCTGGAACGGTTATTGAAAACATGGTTTATACTGCAAAACCTACGTTGTCAAAAAAATGGATAGTTGTTAATTATGGAGCTGATAATCTTGAAGTTTCACCCGATGAGGTTTTAGAGTGCTTGCATGATGCAAGGGTTATCGGGGAAAGATTGAAAATTAAACCAAGTTCAGAGCAGCTTTTCAATCGAGAGGATAGTGTTGAGTATAGGCCAAATCCTAAACTCGTTAAAAATGAAAATTTTGTTCCGCTTGTGGGTGGATTTATAGAAAAGTATGACAGAGATTGCAGGATTATAGCCAAGATGGTACTTGCTGCATATCTTAAAGAGCATAAAGAACCAATTGAGTTGCCAAAAGCTGATGATAAAAACTTTGTCGGCCAAAGCCTATTTGATTACTAATATACAATATTAAGGAATATTACATGACAGACTATACACTTATTACACCAAATAAAGCAAATTTTTTAATTGATCTTGAAGTTGTTACTCCGGTGCTTCAAATTGAACCGACTAATTCAAGTGATAAAGATATAACCACAAAAGCATCTATGGTTAGAACAAAGAAAAGAGGTTTTATCGCAGAAAGCGGTAAGCTTTCCAGGTATCCGTTCTTTTCCGCTAATGGGCTCAGAGGCATCATGAGAAGAAATATTGCATCGGCACTTTTTTCAGATTTACAGAAGAAAGACGGTAAGAATGTGAGCGTTGCAACTACTCATCTTTATGCAAGCGGCGGCGGAACTTCAAATGAAGGGATCAATGTTTTAAATTACGCAGAAAAGATAGATTTTAGAGAGAAAAATCCATTTATTTCTATATTTGGGGCAGGGCTTAGCGATATTGATGGCAAACTCTCCGTTACAGACATGAGTCCTGAGGATAAAGACAAGCAAATGGTAGATTTTCTTTACGGCGTACGTTTTGACGAAACCGAGAGACAATCTATTCTTACACCTCTGATTGATGAAGCTTCTGTTGAAGCGTATAAACAGAATTTGGCGAACCTGAGAAAAGAAAATGCAAAACTTAGAAAGCTTGAAGATGAGATTGCGAAGCTTCAAAAAGAGCTCGATTCATTAGAAGAAGAAGATGCTGAACTTGCAAGAAAACTAGAAGAGATCAAACTCGAGGCTAATGCAATAGCAGAAGAAAAAGGAATGTCATATCAGCAGGTCTATAAAGCAGAATTTATCGTTCCTGGTACAAAACTTTACAGTTCCGTCGGCACTAGAGGCGGACACGCACTTTCTGATATCGAAGTGGGCATGATATTGTACGGCTTGCTTATGACATCTCAACAAAATATTGGTTCATATAGTCGTATTGGTTGGGGTGTATTAAATTGGCGCGTTAAAGACATGGATGGTAAAACACTGTTTAAGACAACCGCGGATAGCAAATATCTTCTTAGTAGAGAAACAGAAATATCCGACGAAGGGAAAAAAGTTCTTTCATCATTCGTAGAATATGTGAAAAACATTGATAGAAATACAATTTTTACAATGAAGTAAAATTTAATGTTTAGAGCCGAAGATATCAACGGAACGATTGTAAAATCTTTCATTGCGTGCAGACGGCAAGGGGCCCTTGCTTTAAGAAGGATGTCTCCTTTGTATCAGAACCCAGATATACAAATGGGTTCTGTATATGCAAAATTAAGAAACAAAAGTGCTCGTTTTGGGGGTATTGAAATCGACGAGGTTTCAAAAAATAAACATATAGTGATAAAAGAATATAAAAAAACATTTTCCAATATAGAGGCTTCAAAAATGCAACTTTTATATTATATGCATTCATTGAAAAATGAACTTAATTGCAGAACAATAGAAGGTTATGTGATTTCCGAAGAGACAGATGAAAAACTTCATGTATTATTAGATGAGCAGAATATAAATATAGTGCAAGAGATGATAAACGATATCATACAGCTTTCAAAAGAAGAAATTCCAAAAATTGAGAAAAAAGCTCTATGTTTGCATTGTGCTTATAATCTTTATTGCTTGTAGGAGAGCTTTTATGTTTGTAATATTGGTTTATGATATTTCTAGCAATCCAGAGAAGAAGAAAAAAAATTATTACAGGATAGTAAAAACCATTGAAAACTATTTGGTTAGAGTTCAATATTCAGTATTTGAAGGAGAAATTCAACCTCATTTGTTAAAAGAGATGACAGCATTACTTAAAAAATCAATTAGTAAGGATTTTGACTCAATCATGATTTACTCGTTCACAAACAGGGCTTATACTAATAAAATAACACTAGGAGTCGAGAATGAATATGCTTTATTCTCATAAAAACAATGATTGAAAATACGAATAGAACTCATATTATTACAAGCAACAAAATGATTATACGCCAGCAAGGAAATCTTGACTTATATTCACTAGACTCAAGCGGCAATCCTATTCAAGGAGATAGAACTTATATTCCCATTAAAAGTATAGACGAGCTATATATTTTGAAAAAATGTGTCATAGATACAGAAACGTTGGCATTCCTCGCTGACAATAATGTATTGGTTCATTTTCATAGCAGAAACACTAGATATATAGGCAGTTTTTATCCAAACTCAAAAGCCAGCATTAATAAAAGTGGGCATGTGTTGTTGCAGCAACTAAGAGCCTTTGATGATCCATCTCATAGATTATATATTGCAAAACAAATAACCTACGGGCATATAAGTAATATGTTTTATAACCTCAAAAAGTATAAAATTGAAAACAATCTTTTAGAACTTTCTCAAAAGGCAAAACAAAGCGAATCAATTCAAGAGCTAATGGGATTTGAGGGGGCAGCTAAAAAAGAATATTATTCTTCGTGGGATAAAATTATAAAAGATCAAAAAAGCTTTAAATTTACCATAAGAAGTAAAAGACCGCCTGCGGACAAAATAAATGTTTTAATTTCATATCTTAACAGCAGAATATACAATATTTGTCTTTCAGAAATCTATAAAACAGAACTTGATCCTAGAATATCATTTTTACATGAACCAAATCACCGTTCTATTTCTCTGCATTTAGACGTTGCTGAAATATTTAAACCATTGATAGGAGATAATATTATATTTAATATACTTAATAAAAAAATCTTAAGAGCCGAACATTTTGTGAAAAAATCAGGATTATGGACATTAGAAACAGAAGGTATTAAAATAATAGAGCTTCATTTGATCAAGAAGTTGTCTGAAATAAATTGCATTAATGAAATGAAACTTAACTATAGGTTTACAATTTTAAAGGAGGTAAATAAAATCAAAAAAAGTCTTGTTGAATATGCTGAGTATCAACCTTTTATTAAATAGTTTAACATGAATATGTGCCTTAAGCGTTTTCTAATATTCGCGAAGCACGGTAATAACGAGAGTATTTAATTTAGATTTAATATTTTAAGCCATACATAAGTTAAATGATATGTTTGTATTTTTTAGAATTGTTCCAAGATTTAGATATTCAGTAAGGGTTTGATGGTTTATTATAGGGGTTAGAATATAACATATTTCAATAGCTTTTTTAATAATTTTTAGTTTGATGGTTTATTATAGGGGTTAGAATACGTAAAATAGCGTCGATTGTCGAAGCTAGGAAGGTTTGATGGTTTATTATAGGGGTTAGAATTCAAGTGATTTGTTATTTTTTTAAAAAAATTGAGTTTGATGGTTTATTATAGGGGTTAGAATTCAAAGGCGGAATATCAACTATTGCTGCACTAGCTGGTTTGATGGTTTATTATAGGGGTTAGAATGTTTAATTTTATCGTTATATTCTCTCTTGAGAATTGTTTGATGGTTTATTATAGGGGTTAGAATGTTAGCTCGAGGTTTGATAGTTCGTTGCTTATAGTGTTTGATGGTTTATTATAGGGGTTAGAATGTAAGGCATGAGCTTTTTAATAAGTGGACTAAAGAGTTTGATGGTTTATTATAGGGGTTAGAATATGAAGTTATTCCACCATTTTTGCGAGATGTGAATCGTTTGATGGTTTATTATAGGGGTTAGAATTGGATAATATTTCGTTTGTAGGAGGTGTAGAACGTTTGATGGTTTATTATAGGGGTTAGAATTAATAAGTTGCTGCATTATAACTCTCGCAAAAGATGTTTGATGGTTTATTATAGGGGTTAGAATAAAAATTTATTAAAATTTCCGAATAAGTTAAAAAGTTTGATGGTTTATTATAGGGGTTAGAATTTATCTCGATAACGACAACTCAAAAGTGACCTTGGTTTGATGGTTTGTTATAGGGGTTAGAATTAAATTTGAATTATTTTGTTCACTTTGTCTTTGGTTTGATGGTTTATTATAGGGGTTAGAATTCATTGAGCATTTCCGTACTCATATCGCTCATCTAGTTTGATGGTTTATTATAGGGGTTAGAATGAGTGTCAAGATGTAGCTTATAATCAATAATAGGTTTGATGGTTTATTATAGGGGTTAGAATAGAAGTTCAGTCATATAATTTGTAACTAATTGCGTTTGATGGTTTATTATAGGGGTTAGAATGAAAACCATTATTTTACGATATTAAAATTTTTTAGTTTGATGGTTTATTATAGGGGTTAGAATTATATAGTTTCACTTGTAATTAAAACTCTTGATGTTTGATGGTTTATTATAGGGGTTAGAATGCGAATTATGCGAAAAATATAATTTTTCAACATTGTTTGATGGTTTATTATAGGGGTTAGAATTCAAATATAGTTGATTATGACGATAATTTGATAGTTTGATGGTTTATTATAGGGGTTAGAATTCAAATATAGTTGATTATGACGATAATTTGATAGTTTGATGGTTTATTATAGGGGTTAGAATAAAAATACAATACATTTGTATTTCATCGCAATAAGTTTGATGGTTTATTATAGGGGTTAGAATAAGCAATCTTGATTTGTTTTGAAATCATTTTATATGTTTGATGGTTTATTATAGGGGTTAGAATGTAGAGATGAGATCAAAAACGCGTTAAAAGTTGTCTGTTTGATGGTTTATTATAGGGGTTAGAATATGTACCAAATATGGTTGGCTCAGAAACTCCTGCGTTCGATGGTTTATTATAGGGGTTAGAATGCATCGCTTCTATCAAGATCTTTATCATTTTGTTAGTTTGATGGTTTATTATAGGGGTTAGAATTTCCTTTTTTTTGGTTTTGGCGTAAATTATACCGTTTGATGATTTACCATAGGGGTTAGAATTTAAGTTATTGATTAAATCCACGTCCGCAACCCTCGTTTGATGGTTTATTATAGGGAATGCCAAAATATATCATTTTAGAGTTTTTGGCAAAGCTCCAATTATTTCTACACTTTGCATGCTAACATTTATCACACTCAATAATAGATCCAAAATATATCTCGGATTTCCAACCTCATCGGCCCAGTCGTTTGGATTATTAACTATACCACTATCTTTATGCGTGGCTATTTGATATCTTTCCATAATCCATTCGATAGCCGATTTGCCATTTACGACATATTCATAAGCCTTTTCAGGAATATTGCTTATGGTGATCTTGCTATTTAAAATAATTGTATCTTTCTGGTCTTTCTTAGGGAATCTCATTTTCTCAACTTTAAAAAATTGGCTTTCTTCTCCCTGAATTAAAACATCCGGATATGCCGGAACTGACTCATAGTTGATATGAAGATCCGCAAGCTTTCTCCCAGCTTTACTAAATGCCCAAAAATCTCTCACATCTTCAACTAATGGAAGTCTTGGCAGCATCTTCTTAAGATCGCTTGCAAAAGCTTCTTTATACTCATTGCTATGCAAACATCCATACACATAGTAGAATATATCTTCTTTCGTAACATTTTTGCCATATCGCTCTTTTGCTCTAACTAAAATAAAATCAGATATCGCATCCCTTCTAACAAAACCTTTTTCGCCATCGTGAGTTTTATCAAAGAGGTTTTGTGATTTTTTAGCAACTTCTTCATAGTAATAAAGAGGAAAAATTAAACCATTCATCAATGTCTGGAAGTCAAATGCGCGATTAGTTATTATGGTAGAAAAATCTTTACTACTCCCAATCCCTGTAATACCTATTGCAATGTTTTCAAGATTACCCAAGGGGAAGAATGAATCATTAAAGCCGGGACGTTCTATAAAACTTCTGTCTAAATAAACTTTTTGTTTAAAATAAGGTCTATATAGGCTTTCGCTTATAAAAGTTTTATCGATTTTGTGCTCAATATTTTTCGCAAAATCTTTTTTAAGATTTACCGACCAACTTATGTTGGAAGGTTCATTTGTAATTTGTTCCAGTAAGTTTGATTGTTTTGTCTCAATCTCAGATTTTAATTGGTATCTTTGTTTGTTATAAAAATCTACAAGTCTAGTCATGTTTGTATATAAAGTATTTTGGGATGAATTGTAAACCCAAGCATCCCTGCTGCTCACTATCCCATTTGAATAGTTATTAAAAAATGATTGACTATTAATATCAAATTTCTTTTCCGGGGCCATAGGAATAAACTCATCAAACCCTTCATTTCTATGATTTAACCAATCTCCATGCTCATTAGGTGTCAGTATTTTCCAATTCATTTCCGAATTCGCTATGGATGAGAATGTACTAATGATACTTAGTTTTTCTTCTCTGCCCAAGTAATCGCCTATGTCGTGATAATGTATTTTTGCTTTTTCATTTGTAGATTCCGGATTTTTAATAAGGAATGTTATGGATATTGGAGTTCTTGAACCACCTCCAAAAACGTTCCCTGCTTCTTTTTGTCTTAATTCTCCGCTGGTTCTTGCATTCCCCCTTAGATTTAACACCCAAATACTAGAAAATTCTTTTTCGAGTGACTTTCTAAATCCATCCGTGCTATTTCCTTCTAGCCATGCGCCATTGGATACAAACGCAAGAACTCCACCGCTTTCATCTAACCGGTCCGTTCCCCATCTGAAAGCTTTTACATAAGCATCATATAAAGACTTATTCAAACCGGCGGAAGATTCTTTAGCATAGGTTTCAGCTATTCTCGCATCCAACTTTTCATATTTTTGGTTTTGAGCATTATCGTTCGCGCTCTTTTGCCCAATAGAGTAGGGTGGATTACCTACGATTACCCTGATCGGTGCTTTTTTCTGTTTGATCGCACGCTCTGAGTTCTGTGGGAACATTTCTGAAAACAGTTTATCGCTATTATCGCTCTCGCCAAGCTGGAATGTGTCCGTTAGAACGATTCCTTCGAAAGGAATATATTCGCTTGAATCTATTTGATCATGAAGGGCATTTTCTATGTTTACTGTAGCAATATAATAAGCAAGTAGGACAATTTCATTTGCATGCAGCTCTGATGTGTATTTTCTTAAAAGGTCTTTTTTATCAATCAACCCACTTTGAAGAAGTCGAGTTATAAATGTCCCGGTGCCAGTAAAGGGATCGAGTATATGAATGTTTTCATCTGATATGCTTCTTCCAAACTCTTGTTTTAAAACATCATTAACTGAATGGATTATAAAATCTACTACTTCTATAGGAGTATATACAATACCAAGCTGCTCAACCATTTTAGGGAATGCCGTTTTAAAGAACTTGTCATAAAGTTCAACAATGATCTTTTGCTTGCCTTCGGCGTTATCTATACCCGACACTCTTTTTTTAACGGATTCATAGAATTTTTGGAGAGTTGCAAAATCTTCGTCGTTTTGTTGTTCCTCAAGGATATCTAGCATATTCTGCATTGATTTTGAAACAGGATTGTTTGTCACAAAAGAATAGTTTTCAAACAGAGCTTCAAATACCGGTTTCGTGATAATATGCTGAGAAAGCATTTCAATTGCTTGAGCATGAGTAATGCTTGGGTTAATGTTTTGTTGCAAGCCTACTAAGAATTTTGCAAAAGCATCCATATGGTCTTTATTTGAATTTATTAGGTAAGTTATTCTTTCTATCTGTCTTTGGGCAATAATGGCCACATCCGCAGCCCATTTCTCCCAATATACCCTATCCCCTACCTTTAACACCATTTTGGCAAAAACGGCACTCTGTAGCTCTTCAAATTTGATAAGCAGCTGCTCATTGAATTTTGTTGTTGTTTGTGATGATGAGGTTGATGAGGTAGACTCTTCGCTGCTGTCACCGCCTATGCCTCCGATAATAATCTGATTAGGTTTTTTCTTGTTGAGCTCTAGTTTGTTTACTATGGCATTAAATCTATCGTCATGAGCACGCAATGCATTCAAAACAGTCCACACGACCTTGAACCTATCATTATCATCCAAAGCCTTTGAAGCCTCTATATCAGAAGGAACAATAACAGGAATGATGATGTAGCCGTATTTTTTATTCGGGGCTTTTCTCATGACACGGCCAACGGATTGAACAACATCAACCTGGGAGTTTCTTGCTGACAAGAACATAACAGAATCAAGAGAAGGTACATCAACGCCTTCGCTGAGGCATCTTACGTTGGTTAGAATTTTACACTCATTTGTTCCAACATCATCTTTTAGCCAGGACAAAAGCTCATCTCTTTGCGGTGCTGACATTGCGCCGTCGATATGTTTTGATTGTACAGATACGATCTGCTCTTTTTTAGTGCTGCTTAGCGTATCGATATAGCTATCTGATACCTCATTAAATGAGTCTGTGATATTTTTGGAAATTTTTATGTTTTGACAAAACGCAACGGCTCGCTTCATTGGTTCCGGATCACTTGATTTTAAAAGCTCTTCATCACCTAGTATCTGTTTTGATAGAGCATTGATGCAGCCAATCAATTTTGAAAGGTCATCAGTCGAGATCTCTTTATCCTGGGCCATGGCATTTTGCAAACTCAAAGGGATATCTTTGTCACTCAAAGTCAATATCAGGACCTTATAATCAGTTAGCAAGTCTCTTTCTACGGCTTCCCCAAAACCTATTCTATAAACCTCATCACCATACAAGGAGATATCATCCATAGAACATATAACGGCATCGTTTTGCGCAGCTTTGCTTTTTGAATCATCACTGAATAGTCTAGGCGTTGCTGTCATGTATAAACGCTTTTTAGCTTCTATGAATTCGTTATGGTGAACTTTTATAAACGCGGATGAATCTTCTTCTGCAAGTTTTACACCTGTCGTTCTATGCGCTTCATCACATATTATCATATCAAAGGTACTCTCCAAGCCACTCTCTTTTAGTGCTTTTTGAGCTTCACTTATAACATCGATAGATTGATATGTTGAAAATACGACTGTCATTCCGTCTTGATCTGATTCTTGGATTTTTCTAAACTGCTTCACGATATTTTTAACATCGGTAGATGCCGGTATAGCTAGATCGATAACACTCATAGTGTCTGCGTCATCATCTTTTTTTGTTTGCTTTGTTATCTTCGGATCAGAACATATACATATAGGCTTGATCGGTTCACGAGCATCAGATGTCCACTCTCTTAATGTTTGACCAAGCAAGGCAATGGACGGCACCAAAAACAGGATCAAACCCTTATTGTTTGTTTCATTTTCAGAGATCCTAAGAGAAGTAAATGTTTTACCCGTACCGCAAGCCATTATGAGCTTGCCTCTTTCGGCATCCAGAAAATGCACTTTCGTTTTTTCCAAAGCTTCTATTTGATGCTCTCTTAACTCTTTCTTCGAGTTTCTAGCAATCTCTCCGGTTATGCCGTTATGCAGCTTCTCCCAATCTACCGGTGCCTCTTTTAGTTCCGTTAAATTCAATCTTGTCACCGGGGGATTTTGATTTTTAATCGTTTCAACCGCCGTGGAACCCCAACGATTAGTAGTTGATATCCATAACCTTTGCGCAAAACCGGCCGTCCGTAGGTCTTCACCGATAAAATGTCTGCTTGATGTCGATAAGAATGAATCTACGGCTGCTTTGTCTATAGTAGAGTCTTGACTGAAAAATTTGCACTGAATGGCCCAGTAATCACCGGTATTAGTGAGTGCTACCAAATCTATCCCCGTATCTTTACCGCCAAAATCACCCTTATGAGGAAAATCATTCCACATCCATATATTTTTAAACATGTTCGCATATTTTGGATCAGTTTTTAGATATCCTAGCATCAACCGCTCAAAACGGTCTCCTTTATCTCTTTCCGAAAATGATATTTTTCTATATGTTTCTAATAAAGTTTCAAATTTCACAGTTCATTCCCTTTTTTTAAACTATTTCGCCATTTTTTCAATATTTGGTATGGACTTTCACGTGTACCGCTTGGTATAAAAAAGGCTGCGATCAATAGAGCGGCCACGGTAGCCATAAGAGCATTGCCACTCTTGTCATTACTTATGGTTATTAAAACTATAATGGTTATTATAATTAAAAGTGGCAGCGGCATCATGTTATTATCTTTCATTGTATTCTTTGTCCTTGGTAGACTTTATAATTTCAAGAGGATCTACGCTAAAGAAATCAGCGAGTCTAACGGCATTGCTTTTGATCGGTATATATCTCTCCGATAAGATATCTGACAATTGTGCTCTTGTAAGGCCAAAACGCTGCGCTAAATGTACAAAGGTACGAATATCTTTTTCAAGCATAAGTTGTTTTATTTTTTCTTTATCTATATTAATCACAAAGCCGTTCTCGCCTTTTATAGACTTTATAATTTCAAGAGGATCTACGCTAAAGAAATCAGCGAGTCTAACGGCATTGCTTTTGATCGGTATATATCTCTCCGATAAGATATCTGACAATTGTGCTCTTGTAAGGCCAAAACGCTG
>Ga0265293_10001376_pt1 | contig 52982 bp, 44 predicted proteins | sample Munlanlewell138R_FD_192505 | JGI IMG/M metagenome (GOLD analysis project Ga0265293, IMG submission 192505) | Leachate microbial communities from a municipal landfill in Southern Ontario, Canada - Leachate well 138R | ecosystem: Engineered > Solid waste > Landfill > Unclassified | place: Canada... | reverse complement strand
CGCCGCTGAGTCCGCAGCAGCATGGGCCGCAGCCAGGGCCGCAGGCAGGGCCGCAGCCGAGGACGCAACCGAGTCCGCAGCCAAGGCCGCAGCCTGGGCCAAAGCCGAGTCCGCAGCCACGGCCATAACCAGGTCCGCAGCCTGGGCCAAAGCCGAGTCCGCAGCCAGGACCGCAGCCGAGGACGCAGCCAGGGCCGCAGCCTGGAACGTAGCCAGGGCTGCACAATCTGACATGTTCATCGCTATGTGCGAAGGACGCGCCCGGTGGCAAATCAATAACCAGAGCAAAAGTGACCAAAACCAAACTCTATCCTAGCCTACGCCGCCAACGTCGTAGTCTTCGCAGTTATGACGGCTATTGCGTTTATTTTCGCAATGACTGATCCGATTGTTTGAAACCTAAGGAAAAATCAACCATGACATTTGCAAGTTCAGGGATGGTTCGATATAGCGCACAAAGCGAATCGGCTTTCCAAAAGAACTTCAACCCCAACAATCCCCCGCCTTTTCAAACCTCTATCCAAGTCGACCCCAACCTGACGCGGCTTTATGGTTATCTGGCGGGCAGCATCGCACAGGAGATTGAATTGCGCAGGCGCGAGTCTGCGCCTCGGATGTACCTGTTTAACAAAATGGGTGTCAACGGCTATGTAAACCAAGACTTTAAAGATTTGGTTGAACTGGCAATTCGCTACAGTCTCGTACTCTTTTTCATCAAGCGTGAATCCCAAGACTGGCAACAAATTGTCGATAAGGCCGCTAAAGATGCTGTGAACATGGTCATTGCGGCGTTGATTTTGACAAACCAAGATCTACGCAGTCAATTCCAGCCTCAGCAGCAAGAAATGGCGTACTTGCACAATATCTTTAATTTCATGCAACAAGTCGAGCAAGACGCACAAACACTCATGAATTCCATCCAAAACCAAATGGTACAAAACCCCACTATGATGAATCCGAACATGATGGGCTCACCCGTAGGCGGTATGGGTATGGGTGAGCCAACAGTAAACGTCCCAGGCTTTGGCCAAGTGCCTTTGTCTGTCTATAACCAAATGGTTCAGGCCCAACAGAATCGTCCTGGTATGCCTCAGATGAGCATGGGAGGCTATAACCCGATGATGGGGGGCGCACCTACCACTGGTTATAATCCGGTCAATACAGGCTTTAATCCTGCCGCCATGGGAAATACCTTTCCTACTCCTGGCATGGGAATTTCTCCTAATGTGGCACGCCAGCTCGTTTCTGCGCCTGCAATGGCACAAGCCCCAACGCATGCTGGCGGCATGGCTAGCCGTCATATTACCAATCAATACGGATTGGGTGAAGATGATGATTGGCATGAAGGCGGCACGCAGTTTAGTGGAGGCGTAGAAATCCCTGCTCAACCCACACCTTTTGTCACCAGCATGACTCAAGGCGAGACTCACAGTGCTTCGCCTCTGACCACCATCGCTAATGGTAAGGAGCTCTATAACGGTAAGCCTGTGTATCGCATCCAAGGCGAGCCGGATTACTTTTATGCAGATTACGATGGTAGCCTCGTCTTTAAGCCTAGCGCAAAGTGTCCGGCTATTCCTGCGGCCAATATGCGTAAATCCAAGCGCATGTATCGCATCCATCAACAAACCGGTGAATTTACGGTAGTGTTGGTAGGTCTTACGGATCAAGAGAAAATGGATATTGAAAAGCATCTCATCTTGATCGAAGATGAGGACCAACGCGAACGCATGCGAGCTTTGATGCTGGCCAGTCGCTCTGAACCGATTGAGATTCGCCCGACTAAGGCAGTAGTCACAGTACAAGGCGAAATCTCAAGCGATACCGAAGGTGAAGTCTCTGAACCTGTTGTCAGTGAACCTGAACCGATTGAAGTGCCGTCCTATGGGCACGCACTAAACGTCAATGAAGTTTGCATCAGCGGTGTCGATGCGCAACACACTGCCAATGCGATTTGCATTGCAAGCCAGGGCGACATGCCTGCGGCACGCAGCACAGTGGGTGAAGACTACGAGATCTTGATTGATCGCACCAGCGAAGGTGTAGTCAATGAGTTCATCACTAAGGCAGCCGAAATCAAAACCTTGGCTAAGCTGGCAAAGTTCTTGGATGATACCATGACCCAAGCCACCAACAGCACAGTGCAAAACTGGTCTTTGATTGAAGCAGTCAAGCGGGTAGATGCCAAGCTTGCAAAAGCGATTAATCGCAGGCTGCAATGCCAACTTGGGGTAGATGTGAAGGTCGGCGATTTTTATCGCAGCTACGCTGATTTGGTCTCTGGCATGGAATCTCATTACGGGATTGTCATTGCTGAAGCCTTGCGTGGCGATGAAGCGCAGTTTATCCAATCGATCTTTCATCCAGCTAGCGAAGTTCTGGAAGCACAAGTAAGCAACCTACTTGAGCTTCAAATCGAAGAGCAGTCCTATTCGGTCGGCAGTTTCGCTTTGCTGGTGAGCCCGCGCTCGATCACTCAGATTGAAGCAACGCTTGAAGAGCTCACCATTGATTTCGGTGAAAATAGCGTCGGGGTGCAAATCGAGCAGGCTGAGTTTCCGGTACTCTTTGATCTGTGCACTAAAATGCTCAATATCAAGCTGGATGACCAACCGGTTTTTGATCATGTGCTTCGCACCCTTGATGGTCAAGAAATCTTCTTTACCCGTTCGGCCTTTAATGCTGAAGCAGTCATTGTTCAACTGAACAAATAAGGCTGTGATATAAAAAAGTAGCTAGGCGTCTGGATTTTATGTTAGGCCAGACGCCTAGCGACTTCGTTCTCTTAACCTTTCTTTTCCTTTGTGTAAATAGCAGACATGAGCACGCAAAATCCGCAACAAACGCCTTTTAACACCCAAATGGGCGATGCACTTCGCGCGGCCCTACAAAACAAGACTCCTAAGACACAAACTCAGACGAAACATAAAGACACTCAATCCAAGTAATCGCTCTTACTCACTCTCTCTTACGTAGACTTAATCTCTCATTTAAAGGAAATATCGATGAGTATTAAAGATATCGAAATCACCGTGGGTGGTGGCACTGCTGAAGTCCGTAGCGCGGTGTGTGGTACCATTCAAAACGTTCTGACGAACACTGGTTTTGCAGATATCACCAACACCGACGCAGAGCCCGATGCCGACGTGGGCGATAGCCTCATGGATCAGGCGATTGCCAAGTATCCGGATATTTTGAAAACGCCGGTGACCATCAGCTCTGTGACTTCGGAAGAAGAAGTCACGGAGACGGTGATCGAAGAAGACGAGGATGAACTGCTCGATACCGAGCAAGAAGACTCTGACGCTAGCGTCGATTAAGTAATACGGCATAAAAGGGAGACCTAATGGTCTCCCTAATTATGCTGTTTTATTTTTTGTTTAAAACCTTAGACTAAAATCATCCGGTTGATCACGAGGCGCTTGTTCAGAATCAGTATCCTTGTCATTATTAGATTCCGATTGTGTATCTTCAGGTGCAGACGAGTCCTCTGAGAATTCATTAAAATCATCTAATCCTGGGAAATCACTATCGCTTGTATTATCTCCCGAACTACTTTGGTCCGTCCCGCCTGCTGAGCCTTCTACAGCATCAGGGTCGACATCCAAGACCTCAGTTGCTTTTTGCATCTTCTTCTTAAAGACTGTATTATTAGACAAATGCGTCACGTAGCTTGCCAAAGACGGTTTGACAATGTTGTCGAGTTCAGCGAAGATTGTCTTAAACTCGCTCTCATCAAACTTATCACTAAAGAGGCCAGCCAAATCACTCAGAATTGCCGAATCACCAATTTGCTTACGCATGAGGTAGGCTTTGACAATCTCTTTTAGATTCTGGGCGGCCGAGCCTGCCAGCTCTCCAAAGGCTTCAGAGGAGAAGGTGGCTTCATTAAAGTAGTACTCTAGAATTTTATCGGTTAAAGTCTCTAAGGCTTCTAGCTCAGCGATTTGATTTTCGACTCGAATATTCTTCGGTTTCGGTAATTCAAATAAGAGCGAGTTGATAAAATCTTTACTGACTAAATCAATGATGGTCTTTTTGACTTCTGGGTTTTGAGCGGCTCGTTCATGCAACTCTTCTGTGAGCTCGAGCATCTTGAAGTTTGTCGCAATGGTGTTGAACACATTCTCATAGACCGTTTGGCTATAAGTACACATTTGACGACAGTGGTTAGAGAGCAAGGGGTTAAACTTATCTTGATAATTAATCACCCGTTTTGCAAACAAAATATTGTTTGACACAATCGTGGTAGCATGATCGGGTTGATGAATGTTATCAATTTGTTCTGGCGATAAGCCAAAGGCCTTGGCTGTATATTTTTCTAGATCCTCTAGGAGTTCGCCGTCGGGTTTGACATAATTCATTCCCTCTTGACGAGATTCGATCTTGGTATCCGGAATGCCAGGGTGTCCACTGAAAGTCATGCGAACGCCGGCGCGCGCTAGCCACTCAGTAATATCGGCTGGATTTTGAATCCCAATGGGCATGGCCTCTTGGCGTGTTTTAGCCACTAGATCGTAAATGAGCTCCTGAGTCTTTAAGGGATCAGGGTCACGCTCATCGAGCTCAACATCGATGACAGTTTCACCAATGGAGTTACGAATGCTCGCTTTCACATTGGCCATCATTACAATCGCACGCAGCGAAGCAATCACCTTGATTTTGTCAAGAATCGAGCGTCCCACGCCTGCATTATTAAAATCAAACGCAAAGTAGGTAAAGAGCTCCTTCGGTACCCACAAGGCCTGTGTCATATTGCCTGCCAGGTGGCGAATGAGCATGATGCGATAGATTTCTTGATTGCTTGAGATACGAGCAGTGGTACCGTAAGTCAGATTACGAAGCCTTGCCATAAAGTCCGCTTCAACTACTTGAGTATACGAGTCTAGCAGTTGTTGCTGCCACTTGGGATCAGCACAATCAAAGTTACCAACATAATTGTACTTTACCCGCTCTAGAAGCGAGGAAGCAAAATTGCGCTGAGTAGCATCGCTGACTTGAAACCCGCCGTACGTATTGTTTAAGCTTTCTTTGGTGATAAAATTACCCACGGCATCTAGCAAGATAAAAGCACCCACTTGTTTATCTTCTTGCCCAGGGACAAAGACTGGAATAAAAGCCTCAGAAGGAATCTTAAGCACCAAAGGCTCGCCGATGCTGCGACGCACTAATTGGTCTTGTGTACGCACCACGCGCACCACATCATTGGTGCGATGACGACTCTTATAAACTAAAGAGTGAATCGAGCGGTCTGAGAGGTCTGAGCCTTTAAAAAAGTCCGCATAAGACTCTGTGGAGACTTGATTGAAGTTTCGCACATTCGCCCGTCCTGCGGCTTTAGCAATCGCTTGCTCATGCAGTTTCGTGCGTTTGGTCTCAAGTAAAAGCGGTAATTTAAGGACATTAAAATTATCAACAACCTTAACCCCTAAATCAATCACCTCTTCTTTGCTATTGACAATAGTCACCGCACTTTGTACGTTATAGGCGCTAGCAGAATCCAATTGGAAGGACTCTAGACTAAAGGCTTGAGATGCGGCGCGCTCTTGCTTGGGCGCGCACAATAAGCCAAGCGGCAATAACGAATGGTCAGCTTTATTAAAGAGCCCTGTGCCGTCTAAATCTTCACTACTAAAATTAGAGCGCCCATTAATTAATTCGTCTAGGGCGTTTTCTGGCAAAATCAGAGAAGCATACGAGCCATCATAGAGCAGAATTGATTCTAGGATGGGTTGTATCAGCTCTTTAATTCTATAGTCTTCATCAAAATACTGCTTAATTTTAGCAATTAAGCTTGCTTTGAGCGTCGGATTGATGAGCTCGAATTTAGAACTGATATTGACTTCTTTGGTGATTAGATCATGAGGGCTCATAATCGAGCTAATGAGCAGCTGACCCATCATTTCAATATCTGGCATCGTCGCCAGAATATTCTCAGCGTCTCGCTGATTATCTGCAATCTGGTTAGCGCGATCTCGCAGTTGTTGAACCGAAGGCGTCTCCACCTTCATCTCACCCTTATTAGTGTACTGAGGGCGACGTTCAGGCTGAGTCAGTTTAGAAATCGCAGCGCTCGTTGCGGGGTCCGAGCGAATCATACGACGCACGGACACTTGGCTGCCGTCGGGTCGGATACCCACTAAAATATTTTGTCGTTTAGGGCTAGCTTGAGCCATGAGTGAAACCTCGTATCTCTATATTTAAAAGGATGACACGAACGTGCAACCTAATAACCAATATGAAATTTTTCTGAATGATTGTTTTAATCTAGCCGAGACAATCATTTATAAGTCAGATTATTTAGCACAACTTCTGAATAAAACTTACGAATATCGGCGGCCAGCAGGTTTTGTACCTGAAGATCGTCGAACGTGGAAATACTACATGAATTTAGCGGGTGATTATTTTTCACTCGATAAACCCATGTATGTCCAATCGGTCGACACTCAAGAGACGATTCTTTTTAGTAAAGAAAATTTAAAAATCCATCGCGCCACGCGCCGTGAGTACGCATATGGTCAAAAGCTGTATTATGAACTTTTGGCAAAGTACCCAAATCAAGAAGAATTGATTTTAGGTATTTTGTATCCCACGGATTATGAGCGCTCGATTAATGCCGAGGACTATAGCATCATCTCATACGCGCCGGACTTAGTCCAGGCTCATGAGGCAAGTCTCATTGAACGCCTAGAGACGCAGATCAAACGCATCGTCTCGCGCTGGCATAACGGGATGTATCGACTCATCGATGACCATTACGATATCGTGATGCTAGGCATCATGAGTCAGTTGACGGTTGCGTTTATTTTAAAGATTCGTCGAGAATTTTGTAAAACCAATGAAGCGCATACCTATCACATTCGTCAGTATCTAGCTTCTAACATGGGACTGGATCGCTACTTTGATGTGATGACCTTAAAGCAGCAACTGTGGTTTTATCGCAATGTGCGCTTTATTAATCGTAACGCAGGTCATAATGAAACGTTTGAGGATTTGATTAAAAACCTCATGGATGAACGCAAACTCGCGCTCACTAGTTTCACTATGACGCACGATGTTGAAAAAATAACTACAGAGCTTGCCCCGAAAGTCCTCTTTAAACGAAGTCCTAAGAATAAGTTTGTCAGCTCAGGCTTTCAAGAGCCAGTCGAGCTAGACGTGGTGATGCAAAAAGAAGATGAGGTCGCACGCCTAAACCCTCAGACTCGCGTGATGTCTCAGGCTGCTGTTCAGTTTAAGTTTGAGAATTCGCTCTCTAATGTTGAGCAGACCAAGATCTTAGAGTCGGCGATGTTCGACTATTCAGACGCCACGCCTTTTCCTTTTTCAGACGTTTTAATCAATCACTGGCCGTACTTAGCGGCTCAAGGCATTTACCGCTCCTTTATTCGAGTGGTCAATCCAAAAACGGGTGAGATTTTACCGATCTCAGTGAAAGATGCGTTTGTCTTTGCACAATATTTGCTCTTAAACAGCCAAGGCTTTGCGTTGACTGAAGTGCAACCTGTGATCTGTCGTAAAGTGCAGTTGATACCAAAGCCAAGCACGCAAGACTTACTTACGATGACAAGTGGTCATTGGTTTACTGAAGCTGACGCACAGGACCTACTTTCCTATAATCCAGAGCTCACTGAGATTATCTCTACAGATGCATATTGGGAAACCGCTCATCAGATCTTTACGGCGTTAAACTATCAGCGCAATAAAGTTGCTTTCCAAGAGCATTACGTGCGCCGAGCTGAAATGCAAGGGATGGCTGCACGCATTTACGGCGCAACGATTGTGGAACTTGAACCCGAGGGCACGCTTTATACGGACTGGTTTACTGCCCGAGGCATTGAGATTGAAGATTTCCCGACTGAGAGTTATGGTGAAATCTATACCGAAATTGTCAAACAAGCCTTAGGTCTAGATACTAAAGTCACGCCGAGCTTAAAGAATATCCAATCGGCCATGGTCTCGATGTTCTCTGAGCTTTCCAGCTACAGCATTCAATTTTTAACGGAGATTAATGATAGTCCCATTAAAATTATTGATTGGCCTGTGGTACGCTTTGGAGATCTTGTGGCTCAAGCCAGTGGTCAGTCCTATTATGTGGATATGGCTATTGACTTCTTTAATCGGCAGACCGAGGCGACGTTTAAAATTCTGTACAATGTTAATGATCATGTGCGAATTACCAATCAGCAAGCTAGCGCTGAGGTACAATTTGATTTAACCATCCCTCGTCAGTTCTTACCACAACACACACAGACCATCATCACGTATCGCTTAGAGAGCTCTAAACCGAGATTTTCCATGCAGATGCCTGCTCAGACGCTTTACCCAGATGGCCAAGTACCTGTGCCTGGTATTGATACCAGTTTTAGAACTCTGACTGAAGCACAAAAACGCTCATTGCCTGATATGTATGAGACCCAATGGTGGAACAATAACCCAATCGTTTGATTGATTTTAGTTAAATAAATTCAAAAGAGTTTAAAGAAGATGGATAACATTACCCGAACTATTTACGGTTCTGCCTTGCAGACTTACCTCTTTGTGGGTAAGCCCGTACGTTACATCGATAACACGCGTCTAAACGAGCGCTTTGATATTCAAGCCGCGACCTTACCGACGGTTAACCAACTGCCTAAGATGGGCTACTTCAGTATCGGTAATGGAGGTCATAAGGCGATTGTAGGTGAAAATAACATCACCATTAATAATCCTGTCATCCACCAAGCCACTGATGCGTCGTGCTTTAATCCGCTACCCTTTGTACTGGTCGAACCAAGCGCGGATCTAGCACCGGCTGATCGTGCTAATTACGCATTGCGTAAAGAAGTGAACATTCAAGGTAAGACGTATATTGCGTATTACTTACGCCGTATTGCCAATGTGCCTAATCTAGTGGATATGGAAATCCGAGTGGTCGACGGTGAGACGGTTGTCAGTGAGCCTTTTGTGCCTACGCAAGATAACCTCTTTCCCACGCCTCCTGATTTGACGCCTGAGAACATCAACGTCTTAAGCGGTAAGTACGCCACCGCCTCGCTTAAATTACTTCTAGGCTTTACGCGTACCGAAATCGATCACCTACGCAATGTCGCTAAGGTGCTCTACGGCTCTGAACTGTACGCTATCATCTCTGAGATCGCCATGGTCAGTGGGGTGGATCATGTGGTGCAAGTACCTGTGGCAGGCGGTGGCACGTTTAGCTTTAATGAAGTCATCGGCGCACAAATTGTGGCCCATGTGAATGTGTACTACCAAATGGTCTACAATAACGATGAGCTCAATATCGCTATTGATGCTGGTGCACAAGAGCCGCTCTTTAAAACGGACTTGCTCATCCTACCGTAACTGTTGAAGGTGTAGACTAGTGAGCGTATAATAATAGTTCACTAGTCTACCTTTCTGCTGGATTTTTCATGTTAATTATTCCGCCTAATGAACGTGACCTCATTTGCCTAGTAGGCATTGATCCTGGAACGACGTTCTTAGGATTTGGGGTATTGTATTTTGATCCCGTGACGCTACGTCTTGCGCACGCAAGCTCAGAGCTTTTGCGAGGCGAAAAGCTCGCACTCGATCCTTGGTATATCAGCACCCACGGGCCACGCGCTAGTCGAGTGCAAGCCATGCGAGATCGCCTATGTGCGTTGTTTCAGATGTTGCGTCCTTTAGCGGTGAGCGCTGAAGGCAACTTCATGAATCCGCACCGACCCCAAGCCTATGGTGCTTTGGTTGAATCGGTCGCTTGTATTCATCAAGCGCTTCAAGCCGTGAACTACTACCAACCGCTTTATATGTTCGAGCCTTCGGTGGTTAAAAAGGCTGTAGGCGCAGGAGGGGCTGCCGATAAAGAAGGTGTTAATAAAGCCCTTCACACACTCGGGCTAGATCAGATCTATCGTGCCCATATTAGTCTGCAATGTGCAAGTGAACACGAAACCGATGCGCTAGCAATTGCATATACAAAATATCTGGAAATCTATACCGCAGCAAACGATCTGTATGCTCGATTTCCACAGCTTATGAAGGTCAGCAATGTTTAGTTTTGCCGCTATCATAAATTTTATTTTTTCACTCCTAGGTCGCTTAGGACTAGGTAAATTACCCTGGAAAGTCATCGGCAGTGTGGCCTTGATGCTTGGACTTGCTGGCTCGCATACCTACGCTTACTTTCATGGAAAAAGCGTCATGCGAGCAGAAATAAAAGCTGCTGAACTTCAGAAAGAAAAAGAAAACGCACAAGCTCAAGAACAGATTAAAGCTGAGGCAGGGGTGATTGAAGTCAATACCCTTAAAGATCGCTTTAATAAAGAGCGCGATATCAACGCTTTAACGGGTCAAAAGCTAAACGCCTTAAATCAAGAGCTTCCGACTATTGATATCAAGGACTGGACTTGTGAGAATTTAGATGCACAGCGCGCTCAGCAGAAAAAACGCGATGAGCAGCGTGCCCGTATTCTCATTGAAGATCAATGGCGTAAGTTTTGCATCAGTTCAAGTGACCCCAGATGCGTAGTTTATAAATAATACCAATAAGAAGAGGATTACATGAAGTCTATTTTGGTCTATTCTTTATTGGCGTTAGGTTTGAGCGGGTGTGCAGCGCCCACCACCACGATCTTATTGCCAGATCGCTATTTAGAAGACTGTCATGAAACAGCACCTCTGACAGTGCAAGAGTATCTAGCCTTAGATACCTTTGAGAAAAAAGAGATCTCGCTTTTTTCTCAAAACAATCTCTTACGCGATGATATCCATGAGTGTAATGCGCGCCTAAAGGCTGCGCGTCATATTCAGAACGAAGCTAAAAAGAGAATTAAAAAGTGACAATGCGATGCAAGATACTAAAGAAATTATTAATCTCATAAACCCAGCCGAGCCGCTAGAGAAGCAATTTAAACAAAGCAGCAGTATCGAGGCTTTGTTTCATGCGTACAATACGCTAGCGGCGCGCTCTGGACGCTTGGAAGTCTTAGATGACACAGCCTTAGGCGCAGAGTTACTTAAGTACTATCATCTTTTATACAAAGAAGATATTGCTAAAGTGAATCAGTATTACGCAGATGAGAAAGCAGACCTTGACGATATCAATCGAGGTCCCGATAGCTTTACGCTTTTTCTAAAGAAGATGGCAGTTATCTTAGTCTTCTTTGTATTTGCGGTCATGGTCTTAGCGATTGCTTATAACCTTGTGGTCTCCCAAAGCGATCCAAATGCTGAAGTGCTGAAAACCATCTTTGATTCATTAACCTCTATTGTGAAAATCTTTTTTGGAATATAACTCAAAATGGGTATTGGTGAAGTGTTTAAACGGCGATACCTGCACGTCTCGCTAGAGGATTTTGGTCAAGAAGGCACTAATGTGGAACGTGAATTAGAAGCCTACGCCTTGATCAGTGATTTAAATGAACTAAAGAACGCCGCAAGCATTGAGCAGCAAGAACAATACGGTATCGTGCCAGCCACTGGAACGGGACATAAAGGCTCTACCCGAATCCGTAAGACGGTTAAGGCCGGTGAGACTACCTTTATGCATACTACGAAAGTGTTGCTTAAAGATGGCAGTAACCTAGAGACTAACAAAGAGTCCTCGGAAGAGATGTTTACGGCCTTTAAAAACCTGGCAAATGACGGCATGCTCAAAGATCGGTTTATCTTTCCGATTGAAGGCACTCAGCTTAAATGGGAAGTCGATGTCTTTCCTCAAGCAGATGGTTCATACGCACCTTGGGTCAAATTGGATCTCGAAATCCCTGAAGGTATGAATCTACAGGCAATTCCAAATCTTCCTTTTAACTCGAAGAAAACGGTCTTTAAGAATCGTAAAGATCCTAGCATTTTGGAATTCATAGGTAAACTCTACGATCAATACTTTAAATTTAAACCAGAATGAAAGAGCTTCTGCTACGTAGACGTGGATTTGATCCGATATTATATTTCCCTAAGGCAGTCAATAATCCTGATAATATTGAACTTGCTCTCATCGGAGGTAGTCTCATTGATTATTCTCCTAAAGGGCATGTGCCTATTAACACGACTGACTTATTGGAGGTCTCTAGTTTTGACAGTGGACTTGGGAAAGGTTCGCTAGCCACTGGCTCTAACCGACGTCTTAATTACGGCACGCTACTTGCAGAGCCTAATTTAGATGAGTTTACTTTTGAACTCTACCTATACCTTACAAGCTACGTCGTTCAATCACCTAAATACGCCTATCTATTTGGTAAGGGCGACGGAATTAATCCTCAAGATTATAGTTCCTGGCTCCTAGCAAATAACGAAACCACGAACTACGTTAGTATTTGGCCGAATGGTTCCTCTGGTTCTAGTAGTTATTTACCCGGAAATATAGAGTTTAATAAACTCTATCATTTTGCTTGGTGTCGTAAGAATAACGCGACTGATAGCACGATGATGCTGTTTCTAAATGGTGTGCTTAATAGTAATATTGTCACTATTCAGAAGACTAAAGCGTTTCTTGCAGGCAGTACTCCTTTTACCATAGGCGACAGAGCCGCAGGTTCTGTTTATAATCAATATCCCTGGAATGGTTACATCATGGGGTTTCGATATACAAAAGGTGAGTGTGTCTATACCAATGATTTTGTGGTATTTTAAACGGCATAAATGGGAGAGCTCTTGGCTCTCCCATTTATGCTGCTTAGAACGCACATCAAACCATTTTAAACACTTTAAACGAATAAAGGCGCACTGGCGCAGAAATTCCGCTAAAGGAGTGATAGCTTATTTTGTATTTCTGATTGATATGGTTAAATACAGCTGTCAGAGAACCAATAGCGATATCATTTTCATAGAAATAGGTTTTATCTGATAAAAATTCAATACGCACTTTAGTTCGAACTTGATAATGGTTTGTGGCATCTGTCACAACGCCGTTATTGACACCGTAATTGTTATTGGATGTATCACCGACTCGAGCTCCGAAGCGATGCCCGTAGTAGAAGAGAAAACAATAGTCTCCGTTCGAACTATTCGGTCTTGTATCAAAGAGAAGGCTGTTGTCAGTATCGGTCATAGACTTCATTTCAAATTCGATAATGGTATTGGGCCCATCTAAGGCCGTACCACCGAACTGAATGTAGTTTGCATTTCCGCTTGGGATATTAATATAGGAACCATCGGCATCGGTACCAATCGTGATGGCACCAAAAAGGCTAATCGGAAGATTGTTTTTACTAGTGTCTATGATATCGGCTGTGGTACTATAGGGTCCTTCTAAGTTAAAAAGCACATTTATGCTTTCATTGTGATCGATTCTATCTATTAAAATTTCTTTCATTTCGAACTACCAAATGGTACGCGTACTGATGTTAAGCATGTACGCAGGTGCGGCTCGATACTGCCAGCCCGGAAAAGCACCTTTGGTTGCATTATCGATATTATCCAGTTTATCGATCGGTGTATTTTGGTAGAGAAAATTATCCATTCGATTACCTACGACACTTAGACTATATTGGCCGCCAAACTCTGGTTTAGACCAATAGTTTCCAATCATGCCTCGACCCATAAAGAGCGGTTTATCGGGTAGAGTGCCAGATCCATAGGTCTGTAGCCCCTTTCCATTTCGATACACGTACTCTTTACGGCTAGCCATATCCATCGAATCAATAAGAATAATAAAGGATTGGCTAAGCATCAAATAGCGTTTGATGACTTCGTCACTTAAAAGTTCAGTGATATTTAAGAAGTCAGGATTATCAGGACTCGTACTTAGACCCAGACTATCAAGATTTAAGAACTGTTTAGATTCAAAGTAGCGATTGATGAAATTAAACCGATCAAATTTAATAGTGATCGTATCAGGGCCGGTGCGGGTAAAAAGCGTTTGATCAACTAAATGCAAATACCCACCTAGAACTAAACCAATGGATTTGTCTGAGACATCGTACGGAAACTTAATATCAATACGATCTTTAAAAGCTGCCTCGGGATTGCGCTTATAAATCATCTCCTCAGTAATAGAGAGATAATCAAGACGCGCGACCTCATCAAAACTAATGAGTCCAATCGTATCGCAGCCTGAAGTCTCTAGGCTTGCCACACAGTCTCTGACATAAGCGCCATTGACATCAAAGTCGGTGCGATGAATAAACCCGTTGATTGAGACAAGCACACGGTGATAAAAATATTCGAAATCAATTCCCGATTTCATCAACTTGATATCGGTTTTGCCTTCGCGGGTTTGATCGTCAATAGAGGCTGAACCGTCAGTCAAATAGACCTTATAGCCAGCACGCACTGCATCGTTATATTTGACGTAGCGCTCTTTGATGCTAGGAATAGTGGTTTGTGTGGGTAGCGTAGTGTTACCATTTTCAATTAAGAATTGATTTAATGTAACACTTGATCCCACAGTGCTTGCGCGGATACTTTCTAAGTCTAGACTCACGGGTGCATCAAGTAAGGGATGAGTGAGTACAATCACACAAGCCTTATAGGTGCTGAAGATATCCATTAAAAGTTCTTCACCGATGGCTTTTTCTTCCCACTGGCTAAAGGACTTATTCTCTTTTACAAAAGCGGTGACTAATTCGTACATAGTCCAAAACCTTTTTGAATTAATCGTATCACGATAAATTGGTCATTAAATTACTCTAAAAGATAGACTCCTGGCATACACCCCATCGCTGTCAATACTATAGTTCGCGCTTATTCCATAATAAAATAAGGCGGTAAATATCGTGTAGATTTGATATTCAAAAAGAATTCAAACCTATTTATTCCTTTAAATTGGAGTTGCATGTCTCATGCCTACCATTCCGATCTACCCGTTTGATCCGTCAGGGACTTCTCCAGCTAATCTCGTAGCCGGTGAGCAGCACGTACTGACGGCTTCGAACTACAAAGACTATCAACTAATCATTCCACGCTATGCACCGTTTTTTGAAACTGATCTGGTGCTACGCTTTCAAGACAACCAAAGCAATATCCGTACGTTAATTAAAGGTATTGATTATTACCTCGGGTATCAATTTCATACTGCTTCTCTTTCCACCGGTAAGCGTTTATATGGCGTAATCTACTTCTTAGATAAAACGCTCACCGGTCTTGTGATTATCGACTCCTATCGAACGTTAGGTGGTGATTGGAATATCGATACCAATAAGATCGCTGAGATCCTTGCGGATAAGTCCAAGAACCCCTTGATTACGTCTTGGGAAGAAGTCAACGATCTGCCTGTCTATTTTCCGCCGGTCAATCACCAGTGGAATATTTACGACATGGTCGGTTTAAGTGAGCTAAATGCAGGGATTGGAGCGATTGAAGATGCGATTCGCTCCTTAGGCGGCGGTGCAATTGATGATCACGTCAACAACCACAATAACCCACACTTTGTCAGTAAAGCGCAAGTGGGCCTGGGTTTAGTGAATAACTACGGCACAGCGAATTCTCAAGATACGATCAATGGTTTATCAACCATTTTGTATACGACGCCTAAAGGGGTCTTTGATGCGATTAACCAACTGGTCAAAACGCCTTTAGATACCCACGTCGCAAATACAAATAATCCGCACAATGTCACGGCAGCTCAAATTGGTGCTGTCAGTGATGCCGAGCTCACGAACGCTTTAGCGCTTAAGCTTGATATCAATGGGACGGCTACCGATTCTAATCAGTTAGAAGGCATGGACTTTGCTCAAGTCAAGGCTGAAGTCTTAACCGGAACAGCGGATAATTCGACTAAACTCGGTGGTAAGACATTAGCCGAAGTCCTTGCTGATGCAGCTGCCATCCCAGCCGATAATACTGCAAAATTTAACGGGATGACGCCAGAGGAATATAATCAATTCCTCATGAGCACCATGCGTCAATTTATCTGCTATCAGGCTGATATTGATTATCTAGATCCCAATGATAATGTCACTCAAATTGCTTCTTATCAACCAATCGGGTATAACTACGTTGATACGGTAGACAACACGGTCGGTAAAGAAAGCCTGCATGTGGTCATGATCCATAGTGCGATTGCAGGCGAAAGTCCTGTCACAGAACTTAGGATTCGTCACCAAGGCACTACTTGCCAATGGTCGACCTCGAGCAAAACCTCAGCCGTGCAAGAAGTGGGTTATGTCATCACCAGTGAGGAAGAAACAGGAGCAACTACGCCGATCTATAAGGTTGTGCTCTTTGTCAAGCTCGCCGCTGGCGCGCGCTTTCTAAAGTCGGTTCGGGTATCGGGTTATTACTACGGATTTACGGTTGACCCGATGCTCGCTAGCCCTGCGGCACCGAATGGTTACGTATTAGGTACCTATACGCCAGCGCTTTTTGGCGCTGGCGAAATGGCTCGTACGATCTATACGGGCTCCTTAGTCTCCACCGCTTCGAACACAATCGCAGGTATTAAGCTCGAAGATAAAGTGCAAGTGTTGGTCAAAGATAATTTGAATCCGACTGACTATTACGATGCTGCCAGTAGTCTGACTATCAAACGCACAGCTACAGGTTTGACGCTTACCAACGAGACTGCTGAGGACCTAGACTATCAAGTCCTGGTTGATAGCACTGAAACTGTGACGATTGTTCCTATTCCTTAGAGATAAATACTAAATGGCAAATCCTATTGTTATTCGCTATGACCTAGATCGCACCGGGATCAGTCCAAATAACCGTGTCGAGGCTGAACCTCATACGCTAGCTAATCGTAGCATCCGACCGATCTCGCCCTTATATGGTCCGTTCTTTACTGACAGTGTCGTCATTCGTGATGCATTGACTCAACAGCCTTTAGTCAAAGGCGTGGACTGGAAGCCTGCTGAGCTCTATACGCTCGCGGCCATTGAGTTGGGAAAAGACGTCCATGCGATCTTACTCATTATTAACCCCGATGTCTCCAATCAAGTCGAAATCGATTACCAAGTTGTCGGTGGTGAGTTTAGTTACAACACCTACGCACTTTTAAAGATGATTGAAAACCTGGATCTGGATAATCGTCCAGTGTCCTGGCCTAATATCATCGATAAGCCGCCTGAAGGCTATCAGGCTGCGCCTCACTTACACGACGTGGGTGATACCTACGGTTGGGAATATACTGTCCAGGCACTCTACCGTGTGGCTGATGCGGTGCTTATGGGTGACCGTGCGAGCCACGATCAAATTCTGGCCTACGTTGATGCAGCAGATCAAGCGTTAAACGATCTAGTCACGCAGCTGCGAACTGATGTGGATGATCACATCGCAGACTTTGATAACCCGCATCGCGTCACAGCAGTTCAAACCGGTGCACCGACCTTAGCTGATTTTACTAACGCTATCAATGCGTGTTTAGATCGCGCAGGTGTTCGTGAAATGGTTGGCAGCATCAAAGGCGGATACCAAAGCATGGTGATGGCTACCGGTGATACCAGTCCTGGCTCCATGGTACTGCGCTCTCATGGCACGGGTGATAACAACCTTGCTGGTCTGAGTTTTAAAACCGATAATTACGGGATTAAACTCGGACTTCGTGACGATGGTGTCTTTGGTGCAGGTGGTTGGAATCGAAATGTCTGGAGCTTTTACTCTGCGGCTAACGGTGACTTTGTAGCCGCTGGTGATGTGAAAGCTTATTCTGACCCAAGGCTAAAAGAAGACATCCAGCCTTTAGACAATGCGCTTGATCGCATCTGTCAATTAAATGGCGTGTCCTTCACTTGGAAGGAAAATAAAAGCGTCATTCTCAAAGGCGGAGAAAAAGACTTTGGTCTACTCTCGACTAATGTCGCGCAAGTCTTTCCAGAAGCCGTGCGCCCTGGCATTGAGATTGACGGAGTGGTCTACGATACCGTGGCTTATTCAAAACTTGTAGCTCCGCTCATTGAAGCCGTTAAAGTGCTAGCTGACCGCGTGGAACAACTCGAAAGTAAACAATAAGTAATAAGAGGGAAAATTTACACACTTCCCTCTTATTATGACGTCTGTAATTTATGAGGTAAGTAATGACTTTACCCTTTTATCCTGAACCACTCTCACTGAGTCAAATCAAAGAAGAGTTTGGTGGCGGTGAAGGCCCGATTTCATTGAGCGATTATTATAGTGGAGGGCCTTATGTACCAGAAGGTACCGTAGGTTACCCTAAGAACGTGGAGACGCTCATCCCGGAATCTGGCCCTATTAGTATTGGCAATTTTCATGGTGCCACCAAAGAGATGTTGCTCGTATTTACTGAAAGTACGATGTGGACTGTACCACCTGGTGTTAGAAAGGTGAGTGCAATTATTGTGGCCGGTGGTGGCTCGGGCGGGCACGGGGCTGGTGACGAAGGTGGAGGTGGCGGCGGCGCAGGTGGCGTACTTTTTCAACGCTTTATTAATGTCACTCCAGGTGATGTGATCCCAATTATCGTGGGTGCTGGCGGACCAGCGAACTCTTACACGACTTATAAATTCAATTGCTACGACTATTGCTGTGGCTATGAAGGCGACTGTGGTACTAAGTGTGAATATTGTGCAACTGGTTACGCGTATGCTGGTTCAAATGGTGGCAACAGCTCTTTTGGTCCTTATGTGGCGTACGGAGGTGGTATTGGTGGTGGCGGGCCAAGTAGAACTAAATACGGAGCCTCTGGCGGCTCCGGTGGTGGTTCGATGGGTTTTTACGGTTCTGCTAGTGGCGGTGCTGGTATTTATGGCCAAGGCAATTATGGAGGTAGTGGTATTGAAGAAGGTACCTCTGGTGGTGGTGGCGGAGCAGGATCGGCTGGTTATATTGGTGGTGGTGGTAATGGTCGCACTTTTACTTTTGCTAAACAAACATTTAGTGTAGGTGGTGGTGGTGGGCCAGGTAATGGGTGGTGGCATCAGTTAGCACCTGGAGGTGTAGGCGGCGGCGGGCGCGGGGCCGGTTATGGTACTCCACCTCAGGCAGGGACTCCTAATACTGGAGGAGGAGGTGGTGGCGGCAGTGCTGCCGGATGGGCGCAAGCAGGTCCTTATAAATATGGCGCTGCTGGTGGTTCTGGCGTAGTGTATATTCTAATTGGAGATCGACCGTAATGGCACATTATGCTGAAATCATCAATAACGTGGTCGAGCGTGTCATTGTGGCCGATGAGGCGTTTATCGAACATATGCCCGGTACCTGGATTCAGACCTCGTATAATACCCGTTTAGGTGTGCATTATGGTGAAGATGGTTTGCCTGATGGCAAGCCTGCGTTACGATTAAATTTTGCAGCACCTGGCATGCTCTATGATCCGACGCTAGATGCGTTCATTTTCCCAAAACCAGAGGATGTGAAAGAAGAGCTCGTGCTAGATCCGAAAACAGGTGCGTGGAAAAATCCTAATGGGGCTACATGTAACGGGTTTTCTGCCAGTCGCAATATCGAACCAATTCTCGATATCGATCATCTACTTTAAAAGGACAATAACATGACGCAAGAAGTAACGATCGGAATCGATTTTAATATCTTGTCTAATTTTCTGTGTATCACGGAATATCGTCCGCCTGAACTACGTAAAACCTTTCCGTATTCGGTTGCACTAACGATCGGTGGCGAAAAGGTGAATCTGCATTTCTTCAATACCGTCTTAGACGATGATGGAACTGCGATCTATCCAAACGTGGATATTTTAATTGGTGTCGATGATAAAGCAAATAACATCAATTACAAAAATCAATATCAGAAAGCCTTTTTTAGACGCGTATTTAAAAAGACCGATCAAGTCGCGCTCCTTAATGAAGCTGCTGATGCCTTAGGGCTGAATCACTATTATCGGTTTAAAGCAACGAACTATAAAAACTTTCTCGCCAGTGAGCAACCTCACGTGCTCATCAAACCAGAGCTTGCTGCTGAAGGGTTAGATCATTTTATTGTGGATACCAGGCGTATTGATCCTGTTTCGATGATCAACACCATGCGAGGCTTTTCTAAAGAGCTGGAGTTTATTGCTTTTATCAACGATCATCACGATGCGATCTCGCATTATTCGGGTCTGGGTCTAGAACCTAAAGAAGAAGCGGTTGGCATTTTAAAAGATGCCAAACATGTCACTCCGTTTTCTAGTTTTACGCGAGTCAGTGAGCCAGATTTCTCTGTGCAAGAAATTGTTCAAGACATCAAAAAAGAATATCGTGTGATTTTAGATAAAGATAAAGAACCCGTCTTTATTGTTCCGCGTCTACGAAAAGCCAATCAACATCCTGAGCTACAATTTAGTCTCGTGGATTATAAGCAAGGATATGGTGAAGAGTTTCTGACTGAAGAAGCAGGCCGTTTAGATGTTGATATCATAGAAGTGTTCTCTGATCCTTCTGACATCAAAGATTTTAAACGTTTGGTTCAGTCTGACTTCTTTGAGCCAGTCTCAAGTCTCGATTTGTTTGTCTGTGAAGATGGACGTTGGGGGATTTTTGAGTTTAATCCGCAATTTGGATTAAAAGTCTATCCGCTAGAGCTGAAATTCAAGTGGCATATGAACTACATCAAAGAAATTGCCTTTGAATACCTAAAGCAAAAACAATAGCATAAATGGCACTCCTTTAGAGAGTGCCATTTATGACATATCATGGAATAAGCTCTAAGCAAGGACGCCAGCCGATATTAGCTGAACTTGTTAAAGTTTTAGTAACGCCGTCTACGCGATTACAGGAATCGTATCCACGACCGCTACTAAGTGTGTAGCTCGGAGTTTCAGATTCGATACAAATCGTCCAACTACCGACACTAGATGTAAAACCTAATTCAGTTTTCGTATAGCTAGCTAATTTTGGACCAGTATATAACGGGGTTGATTCAGCGCTAATAGGCATGAAGATCCTATTAAACTCTGAATTAGAGGTTCCAGACAGAGAATATCCTCTTAATGCTGGTGTTGGATCTGCATTGGAACCTTTAAGCAATCGTACTTTGTAAATCCGGCCATTTATTTTTATTGTTCTTAACTGATTACATGCAGTACCAGAGGGGTATTTTCCATTATCGTTGGTGCCATAGACAAGACCTTTTTGATAAAGCTGAGCCCAATTGATTCCATACCGAATTGGAAGTAATGGGACAATGAGATATTTATTATCAATCTCTACGCTATACCAATTAGTGTCGCTATTAATAACAGTACCAGCAGTTATTTGAAAATATTGCGCTAATTCTGCGCCGGTAATAAACGAGTTGCTTGGGATTACAGTATTATTGGCAAACGGAGGTTTACTCCCCCTTCCATCTAATAGTTGTTCTTTCATTACTTTAAATCCAAGGTTTATTTTCAATATCTAAATTCACGCCAATGAACGTATTCTTAGTTTCAATATCACCTTGTGCCGTGATTTTACCATCCACATCAATATCGTTTTGAAAATGGGCTTTGCCTTTAAGCTCCATGCTTCCGTCTCCTCCATACGTACCATTGGCTGAGTGCACGGCTCCCATAAATCCAATATTAGGTGAATCCACATCGGCAGAAGTAGGCGAGGCTAGTGTGGCAGTACCTTGGGATTCAATGCGTGTACTACCTTCGGTGGCCATATTGGTATTGCCTGACACTTTAGCACTATGATTGCCACCTACTTCTAAATCATTATTGCCTTCAGCTTTCCCATTGATATTACCTGGGGCATAGTACTCAATATCGGGTCCATTGAGACGAAAGAATGTGCCGTCGGTATTGCGCATCTCGATGAGTTTATTTTCACTCTCAACAGTAAAATAATTATCAGCCGTATCGGCATAGATAAATTTACCGATACTCGCATCAATCTGTAAGCTATGGCCAAAAGGCTCGCCGTTGGCTTGAGAGGTTTGAAAGAGGACGGATTTGGTATGGGTCGAGATCTGAAAGAAGTAGACATTCTCATTTTCAAGACTGGCTTCTTTACTGGGGTCAGCCTCACCACTAAAGGCGTAGACCACTGTCTCTAAGCGCCTGAGCTTGATGTGATTCTTTAAAGTATCCCAGTAGTATTTGTCCGTATTGCCTAGGCGATAGATCATTACTTCTTCGCCTCGGCGCACGTTAGGCGCAGTGACACGATTAGCATTACCAATGGATAACCATTTTGCTTTAATTGTAGCAGTCACCGCCACGCTTGCTGAATACTGTTGTTTACCAACGCCTTCGCCCTCGCCCTCTAGCACCTGAACATTATCAGTAATTTCCCCATCTAAGAATTTACGGCTCTCAAGATCTGCGACTTCGATCTCATCGCCCAGGATGCTTTTATCGCTGTCTTTATTGGCACCCACAGTCCCGATGGAGTAGGGTTTTAAAATACTCACAATCGGTTCATTACCGATAAAATCTCGTTCTGCCATGGTTGTTCTATGTCCAATAATAACTTTAAAAATAACACAAAAGATTGACTATATAGATCCTACTATACTGAATCAGAAGATATCATGAAACTCATCAGTATCGAATTAAAAGAATTTATTCCGATGAGCTTGACACGTAAAAAATATTTCAAGCTCGAACCCAAAGAAATCATCCAAGTCATTTTAGGCACTAACGGCAGTGGTAAAACCAGTTTGATTCGAGAGATTGTGCCGTGCGCCACAGCCCGTGAGCTGTACCGTAAGAACGGCTTTAAGAAAGCGATCTATGAACATAACCATAAGACCTATATCCTAAGCTACGACGCGAGCACAAACACACATAGCTTAACTGAAGACACCAAAGAGCTTAATGAAAGTGGAAATCTAAAAGACCAGGAGCTTTTAGTCTATCAAATCTTTGGAATCAATAACTTTATTCGTTCGTTAATCACAGGTGAATTGCGGTTTTCTCAATTAGGACCTCAAAAAAGGCGAGAGCTCTTTACAGCGATGAGTCCGGTGTCCTTTGATTACGGGTTAGAGTTTTTCTCCAAAGCCAAGGAGAGCTTAAATAATACATCCGCAGCACTTAGGCGTACTAAGAAGCAATTGGTCGAAGAGATCCAAAAAGTCGTCACTGATGAGCAATACAAAACCCTCATCGATACCAACAAAGAGCTACATAAAGAGCTTACGATTTTGCTCAATGAGCGAGCTCCCATTGCACAAAGCTCCGAGAGTCTAACACGTGATCAAGAACAGGCTTACCAACGCCTCTCAGAGCTCGTAGGACGCGTTTTTAATCTTCCAACACAAGCACCCCTAGGTTTACAGATAAATGGCTTAGAAGCCCTAGAATTAGAGATTCGAGGCTATGGTGAAAAACTCTCAGCCAAAGAGAGTTTATTGCGGGATCGAAGCTCACAACACGAAGCATTAAAACAAAAGCTTGCTAGTGTCGCTAACGTCAGTAATAACTCACTGACTGAGGTCAAAGCACGTATTGCAGAATTAGAAAGCAAGAAAACGCAGCTCTTAGCGCAGCTCAAAGGCCAGTATGACCCGAGCCTACACGCCAGCATTGCCCAAGGTCTGGACGACCATACTTACGTGCGCCTACAAGAGATTTTTGCTACCTTACCACTTAATGAGGATTTGCATTTCTCAAACGCCCATTTCACTCAAACCAAAGAAAAGTTTGAGGTGCTAAGCACCAGGCTTCAAGAATTGCATCATACCCAAACGCGCCTTCAGACGCAGATCGCGGAAATTGAACGCCATGAGGCTGATCCCTTAACGACTTGCCCGCAATGCAGTCATAAGTGGATTGTAGGCTTTGATGCGCATAACCTTCAGGCACTACGAAAGACGTACAAAGAAAATCTAGCGCTCATTGAAAGCACAAAGAGTGAAAAACAAAACACTGAACAAAGTCTGTCTGAAATGCAGGACTTTTTTAATAAATATAAAGAATACGTGTTTATTAAAAATAGTAACCGGCATTGGGATAGCTTGTGGCAGCAATTAGATCACGAGCATGGTGCTGCTCGTTATCCTCGTTGGGCGATGTCAGCTGTAGAGCTCTTTCATGATGATGCCAAGCATTTAGCCGGTGTAGTAGCGCTAGAGGCTCAGATCGAAAAAGAGCAAGCTACGCTAAAGCTGCTTGAGCAAGTGGACTTAGAAAAGCTTGAGGAGCATAAAAACATTCTCAATCAACTTCAAACTGAGATTGTTAATCTCACTTGGGAATGTAAAGAACACAGAGCTAATTTACAGACACTGCTCAATTATCAGCAGTCGATGAAATTGGCCTTTGAGCAATTGCAACCTCAAATTCTTTCTGCCAAAGCCCAGATCGACGCCTTGCAAGCGCAGCGCATTGAGACCATTCGCCAAGAATGCATCCATGAGCTAGTACGCGCACTCCAATCTAAACTTGCAATCAATGAAGAGATTCTTAGCAAAGTCGATTATCAAAAAGGCATTGTTGAGCATCTCACTAATCAGATCGAGGATCTAAGCACCGAGGAGATTGCCTTAAAGCGGTTAGTCGATGAGGTCAGTCCCACAAACGGGTTAATTGCTGAAGGCCTGATGGCTTTTATCAATACGGTTTTAGATCAAGTCAATCAGATTATCGAAAAAGTCTGGACCTATGGTTTTGTCTTACAGCCTTGTGAATTTAAGACCGATGGAGAAGTCGGCTTGACCTATCGCTTTCCAATCGATATCGATGATGGCACCAACAGCATCAAAGATGTCGCTGAGGGCTCTAAAGCACAGAAAGAAATCACTGACGCAGCTTTTCGTATTATTGCCATGCTTTATTTAGGATTTGCAGATGGGATGCTTTTCTTAGATGAATTTGGTGATGGTTTTGATCCTACCCATAAAGCAAGCTCCGTGCACGCAATTAACACCATTATTGAACAAATGAACTTTAGCCAGCTCTATATGGTCAGCCATATTGAAACGAGCTACGGCGCATTAAAAAATAATGATGTCTGTGTATTAAGTGATACCAATATCAAGGTCCAAGGACCGATTAATCAACACGTAACGATGTATTAAAGGAAACTATGATGACTGAACCTTTGCTAGACGATGTACGAGCGGGCGACTATTCAAGCGCTCTTTACGAGTCGATTAAAAAGCTCGAAGAGCATAACACTAAATTGATCACTGTACTAGGCCAAAACGTGCAAAACATGGTCGCACTCTTTGGGAACCTCTCAGAGCTTGCCACCAACAGTATCGCTTTGGCGCGTCTGGCTACCGACCAACTGGCTATATACGAAACACAACAAAAAGAAGCGTCGTTACGGCATTTTGGATTTAAAGACGACCCAAGTAAGATCGCTATTGCGAAAAGCACTTCGCCTTCGATCTTACCGATGGTTTCAGGCTCTGTCGCCCAACCAGTGGATCTCAATACCGAAGATGCTCTCCGGCTACTGAAGAAGTATAAAGCCTTGCATGACGAACCAAAAGGTGAAGGCGAAGCACTTCCTCAGCCCCCGGAAGAAGTTAGCAATATTCACCCTTTGACTGAAATCACTCCTTCACCCGTAGAAGTCAAAGAAGAAGTTCGGGAGGAGGAACAAGTTCAAAAACCTAAGATCGTGACCTTTCGGGAAATGATTGCGGGCTTACTAGAAGCGCAAGGCGGTATTGAAACACTCTACGCGCTTAAAGGTACGACTCGTAGAACGAATCTTCGTTTCTATGAAATTAACATGACCGTCTTTTCCATGCTCCATAGCCTGAAAGAGATTATCCAAGCTGAAGCTGTCTCGCAAGCACCCAACACAGCTAAGTTTGGTATTGCCTTCTTTGACTATCGAGACAAACCTGAACTTGAGGTCAGTGAAGTCAGTGCTGTGATTTGGCAAGACGTTTTGTTAGATGGTTCTTACTTATTGGTGATCCCCGATATTAAGAATCTACAAAGCGCAGAAGTAATCAACGCTGAGACGCTACGTCCTGTGCGTCCGTTTGAACTCAATCTTCAAGAGTTTAATGCATGGGTGGTTGGTTTCTTTGATAAGATTCATAAAACACTAGGCATTGAGCGCTAAGCAAATACTCTAATGGCATAAAAGGGAGACTCTAAAGGTCTCCTCTTTATGCCGTCTCTTAAGGGGTAGGGGTTATATTGGTTTCGATAAATTGATTTAATAATACGATTTGTTCTCGTAACCCGACGTTTTCTTGCTGAAGCCTTGCAATCTCACCCGTATAGGTCAAAGTCGACGTGATCTTACTCTGACGTGCAATCTCTAAAGATTCATGCTCAGTATTTGAGATTAACTTCGTATTGGAGAGTTTGACGACTGCAATCTCAGGCGTAATACCAATTTCGTTGAGCACGAGATCGGTGACTTTACTGGTGACCGAATCGAGCGGAAGAATGTCTGGGATCGCCCCTAATTTGATTGCCAGTGCAATGACATTATACGGCACACCGCCGAGCACGGGACACTCAAGGATATAGAGGCTAGGGACCACGAGTGGCTGACCTGAATCAGCACGTAAAGTAATGAGAACAGCATCAGTGGTCGTATCTTGTTCATACTGTTCTTTACTAAGTCCGACTGGTGCGTAGACCTCAATATAAGGGTCTTTGCCCCAGGCCTGCATTTCGCTATACGTACGAATGGCAATACATTCGTAAGCGTTTGCTGTATCAATCTTGGTATCAAAAGGCGCAGAAAGGACGTATGTGCCCTTTGCGCCTATCACAGGGACTACTGCCATGCTCAGGATTCCTTTATTGCTTAGAGACTAATTTTACACAGTACGAGATAGTGAATATTTTCAATACTGCGCGATAAGAAGATTCGACCATCTCGCACAATCTTAGCCACACCGGCAGGCGGATTGTCGTACTCTTTGAAAGACTCCGCTGCATAGACCATTTCATGAATCTTTTCAAACCACTGACGCGTACGCAGACTCATGCGGTTAAAGTCCGTAGAGGTCGAGCTCACTGAGATCCAATCAGGATACACATCAGTGATGAGATACTGGGCGTCTCGATTCTCAATATTACCAATCGAGCATACCGCAAGACTCTTCCAGGGCCAACCGGTGACCATACCGTTTAGATCAACGTGGCCTGAAGGGTAATCGCTTGCAACTTGCTTAAGCAACACCGACACATCACCCGCCTTCATGACTGGACTATAAATACCAGGCTTAGCCGTTTGATCTGGGATCGCTAAGACATTCCAGCGCGGCACCATCACAAACTCTGTACGCTTAAAAATATCAGGCAGTACCGTGATCCAATCTTCTCGAGGATGGTTGGAGTTTGAAAGCAGAAAGCTTTGAATCGAATCCTTAATGGCATCGATATTGTTGCCTGCAATCCCATGGATTAAGATCCCAAAGGGTGCTGGCACCACGCGATTGATATTATTGGGATCATGATAATCGAAGCTATCGATGCGAATAAACGTCTCAGGATAGCCCGCTTTGGCATCTTGTAGGCGGCTAGCCATATCAGTCATAGTGACCGCTTCTAGCAGCTGCTGCACTTCGGTACCAGGGCGAAAGAAGCCGTCGGCCGGATAAGGCGCTAAGGGCTCCCAAAGCGGAGAGACAATGATGTTGAGAAATTCCGGATACTGAAGCTGAAACGAAGCATCCGAGAGCCAGATCATAAACGACGCACTGCCGTCTTTCATCTCCCACGAGACATAAGCCGGTACATAATACGTGCCATCATTGACAATGGCACCAGCGGTGAAGTTCTGTGCACTACTGACAAATTGATCGAGCAAGGCATTGAGAATTTCGGTATGGTCTACCTCAATACCCGGCTTACCCATCGTATAGTTATAAATATACTCTAGGACTTCTAACGCGTGGTCTCGCGCAGGCGTAGTAAGCGGCGCGACTACGTTGTCATTTTCACACATGAAAGTGATCAATGAGACCGATTCGCTGATAGTTTTATTGGTATAGACGCCTTTATCACGAGCAAACGTCAAAGCCAGGGTACTGATTTCACCGACTTCATTGATTGCGTGTTCGTTGTTATTAAAGAAAGCCGCATGAGGCGCAAAACCTTTGACGACGTACATAAGCTGGGTACTCCTAGCGCAAGCGTGAATTTACAGACAAAAGCACTTTCATGCGTCTTTTGTCTAAATAGGGTTTAGCAATTAACTATAAGATTACCTGAGCGGTATTTACTATTTTCTTCTTAGGGCTTAAGGCAGTATGAATGTTAGTTTCTTAATTATCCGAAAGATTCTGCCTTTTGTAAAAGAGATGATTTTTGGCAAAGGTAAAATCTCCCAGATCATCCGTTACGACAGAAGGCGGTTTTATTTCTTTTTAATCATCATAGCCTCTTTCGCATTAAATGTATTTTCTATCCCGTCTTATTTAAACGATATTGCTGAAGAACTCAACCCCCGTAAGCCTGAACTTGGTTGCCTGAATGTGACACCAGACTTACCGGAGTATTCTCGTAAGCAATACCTTGAAAATCAATTTAAAAAATTCGGTCAATAAATGTTACTAGAATATCAACGACAATTTAGACGCGCAGTCTATATACTGGCTGCCGTTTTCTTGCTTTCGAGCTGCACGATCATCATCAGTGCCAATAATAAATATGTTATTTTAAATCACAGTGATTCAAGCTCTAAGAGTAGCTTATTTTCCGATAAGCGAAATTCTGCTTTGAAAAATAAAAAGAACAAGACACTAAAAGGTAGTTTAAATGCGTTGCCTGCACCACCTGTTAAAATCGAAAACGAAGACTTTAGTATGCAGGCAAACACCAACACGAAAACGTGTCCAGCCTTTGTGTTGCCTAAGTTACAAAAAGTGCCTGCTGCACCGATTGAAGAGCTTAATAAAATTGCTCCTAACGCAACTAAACAACTCGACGATATCTTGCTAAGCTATATTCGACAACTCGTAAGCCTATCGAACACTAATGAAGAGGCCATTACCAAAGCTTATACTGAATATATCAAAAAATGTGAGAGTATAAAATAATCGCCATGCTTAGTAATTATGAGTGTAATCACAAATGGTTAAGAACATGAGCGATACAGACTATAAAGAATTAGATTATTCAGGACTGAGTCTTTGTGCATTCGCCGATGGCGGTTGTAAGCCTCAGCCTGGCAATGGAGGCTCTGGAGTCCATGGCTACTTCTGGAAAGAAAAAGAAAGTAAACAAGGCAATGGCCATCCGACTCATATTCTCACAAACAAAGGCTACATCTTAAAGGCTGACTATAAAGAGATTGAAAAAGATCCAAGTAGTGAGATTCGAGAAATCGAGGTGGTAAGTTACATTGAAATCATCCAAACCATCCCTAACGCAACCAATAACCGGGCTGAGTTACTAGCCTTTACTTTGGTCTTAGAAAAGGCGGCTGAGCTTAAGGTTCAGCACGTCAATATCTTTGCAGACTCGCAGTACACCATCGATCGCTATTTAAAGCTTGAGGCTGGTAAAGCGCATAATTGGAAATCCAATGGTGAGTTCGTTAAGAACTGGGATCTCTTAGAGCGGATGTATCATGCGAAAGAAGCCACTAAGACGCACGGCATTGAGGTTGAGATCACTAAGATCGCAGGCCATTCAGGAGATCCTGGTAATGATGCCGCAGACCTACTGGCTTCTATTGCTGTAGCACTTACTGCCAATGAAGTCTCACGCTACGAGTGTGATATCATTGATGCCAAAGGGTATTGGAAAAATGATGTCAATCGACACCCGTTCTTACAGTCTAATGCCATTTATTTTAATACTGACCCAAGTACCAATATCAATGGCACTTACCTATTAGGCTCTCACGGCAATGAGGTGGAACTACTCGGCACTCGTATGACAGAAGGGTCTTACTCTTTGGTCCAAATCGATGGCGGTGAACCTACGCTTGAGTACTTACGTTCCACAGCTTTGAGTAAATCCAAAGCTTTTGGTGAGCACTGCTTGATGCTAGCTGATTTATCTAAGGTCTTTAATGGCAAAGCCTTTAAGCTCATTAATGAATACGAAGATAAGATTTTGCTTCAAAAGCCTGGTGATCAAAGTCTGTATTTGCTCTCCACTCGTACCGACGCAGTCTTAGTGCAAGCGATCTCCCCGCCTCGGCTTGCGTGGCGTGTGTTTGATTGTTTTAATGAACTGGATCAAATCTACGAGCACGCTAAAGCAAATTCCAAAAAGATCGCCCTCACTGACATCACAGACATCTTCTATGAGTACACCGAAAAAAAGAAGAAAAATGAAACGATTAAAGAGTGTGTGCTAAAGACTAAATTTAAAGTCGGTTATAAACAAGAGCCAGTCGTCGCTAACTTTATTGATCCAGACGGGAAAACCCTTCAAAATAAAGTCAGTCTTATTCTAGGGGTGGATTTACTGCATCGCAACGCTTTAAAGAATATCGAGTCGCTAGAGCCTAAGTTGGAACTAGTGACCTGGGCCGAATCTGAAAAGGTGTTTCGTTATGCAGTAATCATCCATGTCACAGGCGCTCGTGGGATTTGGGCAGGCATGTATTCTAATTACGTTTTCATTACGGAACAAAAATAAGGTTTATCATTTAGAGGCGATGGATTGTAATAAGCTTCTAAAGAACCAATCTCAGAAACCTTATTAATTTTAAAGAGTATTTGCCATGAACTCTTCCGTATCTACTCAACCAGGGTTCGTGTATCGTGCAATTACCTCATGTGTGTCGTTCTTTTTACCCGAGCGCATGAAACGCATTTTGTTTGTCTCCTCGCTTGCTGCACAGCTTGCAAAGGACCAACAAATGACGCCTGAGGCTTTAAACAAAATTAACGAAATGCTAGATTTAGCAAAAGATGCAGAAAGCATGGAACTCGGCGTCGAGCTCTCCAATGTGATCTGGAAAGACGCTGAATGTAGCCTCATGTGTTTTCAAGTCTCAACTGAACAAGTCATTGCACAAGAGCGAATTCCGTACATCATCTCCATTATCCTCAAAGCCACAGCACCGTGGTTGCGTTACGGTAAAGAAGATGACGGGGCGATGGAAAAAGATATCCGTGCTTTAATTAGCAATCGCGCCAGTATCTTACCTTGAGTTCAGATACTAACGAAGTCTTAGTAAGGTCATAAATGGCAGACTCATAAGGTCTGCCATTTATGCTGCTTTATTTTTAACACGCACACACTTATATTCTGACTAAGCAATATAAGACGAAGAGCAAAGATGAAATACGATTCCCCGTTTCTTCTTCCGATCGAAGAATACCAACGCGATTTAAATGTGATCGAGCATTATATCTCGCAAAATACGTTTCTTTTACATAAGCTCACAGGCCAGCCGCTTGATGTGTGTGAAGATTATATTCGAAACAATTTAAAGCCTGAAGGTCGTTTTGCATTTAAAGATCCGCGTGTCTCTTTTACGTTTCGAGACAAAAACGGGGATCGGACTCAAAAGCAAGCCACTTACCTCGCGTATATCAATCAAGCGATTCGTAACCAAGACATCATCGCCCCTACGCTCACCACCTACTACCATCCTGATGTAAAGAAGTCTTTACAGGTGGACTCTATTATTAACGAGAAAAAGATTCGTTCCGTTAATAAGGCCAAGATGTTTGAGGCGCAACGCACGAAAGAAAAAGAAAAAGAAGTCTTTTTTAAAATCGCTCAGACTGGCAATAAACTCTCGAACAATGCCGTCTCAGGCGGTTATTGTAGTGCGAGTACTATTATGTTTAATCCCAGTGCTCACACGACACTGACGAGCACTTGTCGAATCACCGCAGGCTATGGGAATGTGAATAATGAAAAGGTGCTCTCGGGTAACCGTCATTATTACGATGCAGAGATTGTGATTAATAATATCATGTCGATCTGCACCAATACCAATTACGAGCAGCTTAATAACACCATTGCTTTGTATAATCTAAACTGCCCGACTAAAGAGCAAGTCTTTGAGTACATTTTGCGCAGTACCCGGCTTTACTGGAAAGACGAGTCTGAAGAGCTTCGCATTAAAGCTTTAGTAGATACGTTAACAGCGTCTGAACGCGCAGCCTTTATCTACACCGCAGACTTATACGGGATACGGATCTTTAATGAGCAGATGGTGCACCGTTTTATTGAAGAGCTCTCTACGCCTTCAAACACTCCGCATCCTAATCCTGAAGAAGTTTTTAAAGGACTAGATACTGATATTCGAATCCTAGCCACGCAACTTCATTCAGACTTTAATATCGAAAAAGGGCTAAAGGAGATTGAAGGCACTCGTGAACATGCCATCATCGCCAATACTGCTGTGCATATTGTCGATACCTTAATTAAGTATACACCCTTTATTAAGACATTCTTTTTAACCCGCAATGTACCGCCTTCGCTTGCGTATTTCCCAAGTGCCGTGCGTAGAACGGTGCTCATGGGTGATACCGACTCAACCATCTTTACCGTGCAAGATTGGGTCCAGTGGATGACCGGTAGCTACAACTTCACCCCGACCTCAATTGGGGTGTGTGAGACGATGCTCTTTTTATCAGGCCAGTGCATCACACACTGCCTAGCACTCATGAGTGCAAATATCGGCGTAGCTAAAGATAAGCTCTTTGAAATCGCGATGAAAAACGAGTTTCGCTTTGATACGTTTACGCCGACTCCAGTCGCTAAACATTATCATGCCATGCGTGGGCGGCAAGAAGAAAATACGTTTCCTGAGCGTAAAATCGAGATCAAAGGCGTGCATCTAAAGAACTCTAATGCACCTAAGAGCATCATGCAGGCAGCCTCTGAGCGCATGATCTATGTGAACAATAAAGTCATTGCAGGCGAACCCATCTCGATTATTGAAGAGCTTCAGTATATCGCCAATATTGAGCACTCGATTGTCAAAGCCATTAAAAGTGGTTATCATGGGTACTTTAGAATTCAGAAAATTAAAAATAAAGACGCCTATAAACAAGACGAGACAACCAGCAAGTACTTAAATTATACCATGTGGCAAGAGGTCTTTGAGCCTAAGTACGGTACGGTTGATCCACCGCCCTTTCCTAGTCTGAAAATTAACACGGAATTTAGAAATAAGACCGACTGGAAAGAATGGCTTGAAAATCTACCCGATCAAGACTTTGCGCGCAGGCTCCAAGGCTTTTGTACCAAGTACAATAAAGATATTATCAAGACCTTTTATATTCCGCTTGGTTACATCATCGATCATGGCCTGCCTGATGAGCTGATGCACGTCATTGATATTCGGCGTATTGTGCTCGATAATACCAAGGTATTTTATTTGTTACTAGAAGCACTTGGTTACTGTTGTGTGGATAAGAAAATCAATCGTTTAGCCATGGATACTTTCCCGATGACTAGCGAGTTTGAGATTAAATAAAAGCAAACAGCATATTTGGGAAGCGCAACGGCTTCCCAAATATGGCCCTCTTACGTTTAACCAAACACTTTAATGGATTTATCCACCGCTTCAGACAGACGAGTCGTGAGGCTCTCAGTCAGGTAGAAGACTTGTGCAATGAACTTGACTTCAGCACCCACTGCATACACTAATTCAGCTGTGTATTTAACGGCTTGCTTATTGACGTTCTTATTTTCAGGACTTTGGACTTTTTCAACCACAGCGTCGAGCAATTCATCAATAGCGGCTAAATCCTTATCCAGAGCGCTGCGTGCATCGTTATCTAAGCTTTGAATCTTTTCCACGTTACTAAACACTTTAGTCCAATCGCTATTTCTAGCAATGGCTTGGGTATAAGCAATAGTGCGATTGGTTTTATGGCTTAGACACTCTTTGATTTGTTTCTCTAGCGCTTCGCGCGCTTTAGCGCGTTCAATAATCGCACGCTCAATACCACTTGGGGAATAAGAGATCACATTGCCGTTTAGTAAGCGCGCTAAGTGTTGTTTGAGATTTTTCACACTTACGCTTCGCGTCTCTTGACAATAGAAGACGGCTTTGACCAACAAATCCGTATAGGTCAAGTAATCCGTATTGAGTCCTTCAGGGCAAGCCATTTGAAAAGAACCAATGTCCAGATAATTCTGAGTGCTCATCACCGCGTTAAAACGATCGGCATTGGCAATGACTCGTTCTTTAGGCGTATAATTGGCAATGGCGTGCCAAGCGGCGCGCAACTCATCGCCTAACTTAGGGACAAAATTTCCAAATAAAGATTGGAGATCGGCTTGCGTGTCCTCAGACAGCAGACTTAGTTCAGCTAAATTACGCAGGGCAACCGAATGGGTATTCATGTTCTGTATCCATTAAGGTGTAATTTTAAATCGACGTCGTGAAATATTTTGAATAACAGACCTTACGTTTTGTAAGGTTTATTGAAATGGTTACTAACTCATCACAAGATAGGCATCAATCTACTATGAGCACAGAAGAAAAACTAACTTTTAAAGCAAGCATTCCGACTAAAGCAATCTGGCCTATCGGATGTTTATTTGATATTCCGACAGGACGCTATATTAAGGGTCGCTACGGTGACAATATTCTTGTGGGTGGTCTAGCGTATATCACAGGCATCGTGGGTCATGGTAATAACTTTAAGTCCACGATTGCACATTACATGTACGGTAAAATGGCTGCACGCAATGTAAAAGCCAGTGGGCATATTTACGACACAGAGCTTAACGTCGATGAAGAACGCGTCGCACACCTGCATAATTCGATTGAAGAGTACGGAATCGAAATCGATGAGACGGGTATGCGTATCGGTGAAGGGATCGTCGAGCAAGGACGCTTGCTGTTTACTGATAAGTCTATGCACCAAGGCGATGAGTACTTTGATATCTTACGCGATTTTCTGTATAAGAAAATCGAGGACAAGAGCACTCTAAAAGGCAAGACCCCGTATCTGAATCGAGAGCATACGGGACTGACTGAAATTCCGTATCCGACTTTTTCGCTACTAGATTCATTTACGGAATTTTCCACCAAAGACGTGGAAAAGATGCAGGATGAAAATGCGCTAGGCGATTCAGGCGCTAATATGCTGTTCATGCGTCAAGGTATGCAAAAGACGCGTTTTCTCATGACCTTGCCATCGACCACGATGGCTGCCAGCCATTACCTGATTATGACTGCGCACATGGGTGCTGAGTTTAATATGGATCAGTATAATCCAGCGCCTAAGAAACTTCAGCATTTGAAAAACAATGTGAAAATTAAGGGGGTGCCTGAAAAGTTTACCTTCCTCACGCAAAATTGTTGGTGGGCTAACGGTGCTTCTGTGCTCTCAAACCGCTCCACCAAAGGTCCTGAGTACCCAAGCGATCGCTATGATAATGAACGCATTGGCTCGACCGATCTAAATGAAGTGCGTGTGCAGCAGCTGCGCGGTAAATTTGGAAGCACTGGTTTTTCTCTACCCATTATTGTCAGCCAAGTCGAAGGGGTGCAACCTGCGCTCTCTGAATTTCATTACATCAAAAGTGCCAAAGGCTTTGGTATTCAAGGCAACGATCGAAACTACCAGCTTGAACTTTATCCCGAGGTCACGCTCTCGCGTACGACAGTGCGCTCTAAAATCGATGAAGACGCAAAACTGCGTCGTGCCATTAATATCACGTCAGAGATGTGCCAGATGCAGTTCTTCTGGAACATGGCACCTGAATACCGCATGAGTCCTAAAGAGCTCTATGAAGGCATCAAAGAGCTAGGCTATGATTGGGACATGCTGCTGCAAACGCGTGGCTATCCGTGTATGGATCATTACGATCGAGGCGACAGGCCGCTTTCTACCAAAGATTTGATGGATATGAAACTCAAGCGCTATGTGCCATTCTGGCTCAAAGACGATGAAGTCCCTCAAGCAGTAAAAGATGTGCCTCGTACTGACGCACTAGCAAAGAAAAAATAACAAAAAGCACGTATCCTTAGGCTAGGCCATTATTTCAAACCTATTTTATACATGAACGATTATGAACGATACGAAAGAATTCATTCCGCACCCGCTCGTTAAAGAAGTCAATGAAGCGCTCAGTCAAGAAGGACTAGAACCGATTGCGAGGGTGTCTGAAGATGGCATCGAAGTCAATACGGACATTACCGATAGCCAAGCACGTTTAGCTATTAACCGGGACTTGCGCCGCCGCCTTGTGACTCACGAACTTAATACAGGCGAGCAGACTGTGCAGGTGCGAAGTTTTCTATATAACGATGGACTGGATAAAACATGGATGGGTCAATTGAAGCTGGACGTCATTCCGGCACTCGCCAAGATGAAATCGACCTCTCAAAAGTAACGTCCCGGCCTGCGAATATTAACGACTTACGGCGTAAACCATATCAAAGCCGAATCATCGTCGCAGGCTCACGAAACTTTACCGATATCGTCACTTTTAGGCGAGTCCTCTCGCAGTATCTGGTGGCCGAACATAAAGACAAGTATATTGCTTTTATCTCTGGCAAAGCTAAGCGCGGGCCTGATCGTTTTATTATTGATTGGTGTGCGCTGACGCCTTTTGTCTGTTATGAGTTTGAAGCTCAGTGGGATGCGTTAGGCAAGCGTGCGGGCTTTGTACGCAATGAAGAGATGAGTCTTGAGGCCAGCCACTTGCTGGCTTTTTGGGACGGTGAGAGCCGAGGCACTGAAAACATGATTAAACTTGCCAAGGAAAGAAGCTTAGTGGTTCACAGCTTTAATACCAAAACAACAAATGTTGACTTTAATGGTTTGAATTTAGCAACATTTTAGGTGAACTTTCATGGCAGGTAATCGAAAGGCTTTTGAAGCTCAAGTCTTAGCCGATTGCGAAGCGGTAGATCCGGGCGGCAACACCGCCCGGTATTATCGTGAAGCTTTTGCGCGTATGAGCGATGATGATATTGATGCTTTTGTCAAGCGGCTAGCCGCTGGTACAGAAGTGTTGTGTGTATTTAGAGAAAATGGCAAAGCACCCACTATTACGCGAGACGAAAAGATTGATCTTGCTAAAGAATGGGGTGTAGCCCTCTTTGAACGCTTGTGGGTGGATGACGGAAAAAACCCGCCGTATTTATCTCGCCATAAGTACTTGATTTTGCATCTTCCAGTGCGCCGTCAAGCACAGATTTTGGATGAGAAGATTTCGTTGCCTAAGCACGCCAATACGATCGATGAGCTCACAGGTCAGCCCACAGGCGACTCTAAAGGCAGTAGCTTGAGTAACCCTGAAGCACAAGTGCTCATGGGCTTTAATCTGGATAATTGCATCATTGAATTCATGAAACTGCGAGGCGGTGATGTGACCGCCTTTAGGGCAATGAATCGTTCGATTGATCAAACGGGCGGTGCCTCAATTGAAGCACTAATGAAGCTAGGCAGTGAAGTCGAATCGACCGCTACCTTGCGCTCTTATCTACTTGGTATGCACCTGAATACGACTTTATAACAGAAATGTAACTATGATTGAAAACCAAAAAGATGAAATCACTGAAGCACGCCTTCAGGCTCAAAACTTGTATCAGCCAGAGCTTCGCCGGGCTTTGGTTATCATGCAATCGACCTTCATGAATGTGGTAGTCAATCATACTAGGCTTTTAGGTTATAAGAATCGAGGCATTGCAAAACCGGCTCGAGTCGATGCAAAAACCGCTGAAGCGTATCTCGATCAAAATCAAAGCGGGGTTGTTCCTCGCAGTGATTTGACAGAGTTCTTATCGACACTACTGCTTCGTACTTCCTTTGACACGATTTTAACTGAAGAGTATTTTCAAGAGTTTATTTTACCCCTGGTCTCTTCGACCGATTCGGTTCAAGACTTCTTGTTGGACTTACAAGCGCAGTTTTATGCTTATTGGACACCAAGTGATGCTGAGGTACTACAAATCGCTACGATGATCGTTCAAGGCTTTAAGCCACATGAACCCTATCAAGATGTGGTGTGGGTCTTGCCTGAGACCATTTACCGGCGCTTACCGAATTACGAATACTGGTTAGATAAAATTCGTCACAATCGTTTTTTGTTGATGATTCTGATTTTACATCTTTGCAGTATTTCGCGTGATTTTATCGAGGATCTAGAATGAGCACTCAAGCCTTACCCGGCTATGATGGTAAAGAGGAGCTGCGACGCATCTTTCTCATTGGGATTGATGAGATTCTCGATACGCGTCTGGGTACCTTAAAGCAGCATTTCCCAAAAGTCTTTGAACAGTATCTAAAAACGCATGTCAATACTGGACTTTACCATCGAAGACGTCGAGATGAATTTGGTCCTATTAGCTACGAGCAATTTAGAGAAAAATACGCATTACGAAATCTAGAGACTTTAAAGCATTCTTTAATCAGTAATAGCGAGCTGTTTCTCACCGGCTTAATTAGTGATGCCTTTAAAGAAAGCGTGGCTGAACCCATGCGCGGCTTTCCACACATCTACATCAATACCTATCCCTACGAGCTCAGTGAAGATCTACGCAAAGCGTTTTTTGTCACTTATACAGCAAGGCTTGCGAAGTATTTTGGTCAAATCCCAGTCATTGGCTTTATCCACAAAAACATGACTGAGCTCACTGCACTTTATTGTCATAATCATTTTAAAGGCATGATTATGTACGATTTAAATGATTGGATGAATGCGCAAGCTGAAAATTTTAAAAAGACGCTCTTGCCACACACTACAGCGATTACGCCTGCGCTTTTTAGAGACACAGCTGAAGACAATGAAGAGGTTCAGTCCTACATTGCAAGAGGCGTGCATCCTTTAAAGATGTGGGAGTTTGCAGCGAGCAAGATTTTGCCTGTCACTATGGTCGATGTAAAGCTTTTTTCGATCTTTGGACATATGACAGATGATCTGACCCCAGAGGCGCTGGCTGAAAGCGCGAAACCGCCTCGCAATGAAAGTCCAGTGCAAGAAATGGTAGAGGGTCGATTAGCGCCTGATCCTAGGGACTTTAATGAACCTGAGCCTAAAGACTTAGATACCAATGTGCGCACTCAGATCCAACAAGATCTGGATGAGGCGGCACTCTAAAATCAATAATACAGCATAAATGGAGGAACCAAATAACAGTTCCTCCATTTATGCCATCTACAATTGAAAAAACGATAAATTATTTAAAGCCGTATCACCACCGAACGCATAGAGATCCCCGTTATAAGCCAGCGCTGCATGCTGCGAGCGACTAATGGGTGCAAGCGCAAGAGTGTACCAATTGTAATCTTTAAGCTTAGAACGTAGTAATTGTTCTTTTCATGGTTTAGCGCACGAACTGGTCGGTCTCCAAGGTTTCTACACCAATATGAGTTTGACCAGGCACGACCTCGACTTTTTCAAATTCATTGCCCAGTACCTTATCTTCCACACTCCCACTGGCTTTTGGATCGTAGCCTGGCATTGCTTCATTGGCCGGTAAGTCCATGAGCAGCTTTCCGATTTGCTGAGCCAGACCCTTAAAGACGCCTGTCTGCTCGCCATCGGCTTCCATTTTCATCAGATCGAGTTCTTGTTTGCTGTAATCGTTAATTAACCCCGCAAGCGACTGATACGACATCGCTTTTCTCATATCGAGATGAACCATCCCGTCTGAAATCAATTGTTTACGCAAATTCTGTGCAATCTCTAAACGTTCTTTAGCACTAAACTCTGGTGTGGTGAGTTTGCTAAAGTCTGGCGGCAAGCGCATGGGTTTAGAGTCTGCTTGAGTTTCATCCATGACAACCATGGAATCAGCTACTGGGTTTCCAGTCGTCATTTTATACACCTTTCATGCAGTATTCGATATTCTATATATGGCAAAGGACTATTTAAACTTAATACAGTTACATATTACTAAAGTGTAAGCCCTTGTATTCATAGTATATTGAATTTCACTCTCACTATCGTTGGAGATTTATCCAATGCTCTCTTGGCTACGGAGTCGATTTAAAAAGAAACACTCTTCGCTTGAATTACTGGAACGCATCGCAAACACCAAAGACTTACTCGATAAGACGCGCCTGTCTTTTACGGAATTAGGCGAATCAGACTTTGAGTTTTTCTACACTAAGTACTTCACCTTTATTGTGCAACTGCCTAATATTGAACAGACCAATCGACTCCTGATTCAATATCAGCGTTTAATTGAAGCACAGCAATACATCACTGACGTAAGACTTGCGGAGTTTACACAGTACTCGACAGAGACTTTTTTCATTCGGGAGAACAATACGTATATTGATAAGATTCAATCACTAAAGACATTGAAAACTAATGTGTTGGCTTTGATTGAGACATTAACGCACTATAATGACACGAGCAGTGTCGATATCCCTACTTTTGATTACTATTGTCGAAGACTCAACCCGGTCCTAGAATCACTCACAGCAATTGTGATTGCATATCTAGAGCTCAGAGCTTCGATACAGACTTAACAATGTGTGAGGAAACTCCATGAGTAACGCAACACGACGCTCTCGTAATACCAATTTAAATCGCTTACTGAGCTCTAAGAATAAAGGCGCTTACGCAGTCTCTGGTCCTAAAGGCGTATTGGCCCACATCTTTAGAAGTTTTCTGGATAAACTCAATATCGATGCCGGGCGCTGGGAACTTTTAGGCAAACGCTACCAACAGCGCACGGGTTCTGATAAAGAGAGCAATCGCCAGAAATCCTCTGATATGAGTAATCTCACCAAAGCGCTTTATGCACGCGAGATGACTTGGATCACCTTTATGCGCGGCTTGGATTTCTTAGGGGCGATCAAAATCGAATTTACAGCGAAGGCTTACTTTCGAGGCGGTCGAGTGGTCGAACACACCACAGGCTTTGAGATGGAAGAATCGCCTATTAAAATTGACGACGACGAAAATTAAATGATGAAGATGTTTAGACCCTACCAAAACATCGCTGTCGCACAAGAACAAGAAACCACCCAGTCAGCGACTCATGAAGTGAGCTGCGATCTTGATTTCACCGTCTATGTTCCGACCCTTCGCTATTTAGGCAAAGACGGCGTAGATCACATCAATATCCATCCGCATCATGCCCAAACCGCGTTAGGCAAAGATCTTTCAATGTATGCGATCTTTCCCTTTACGCATCCTGTCTTAGGAGACTTTACGTGTATTGAAGGCTATTGGTTTTATCTGAAAACCTTAGGTGCTGACGAAGTCTTTCGGCAAAATAGTTCACCTCGCCAGTATCGATTTAAAGCCAAACACATGGCTCAGTACCGTTTGGAGTATTTTCAAGAAATGGTGCTAGACGGGTTTTATTATAAGCTGCTAGCACATCGCTTTTTGCGTGAAGCATTCTTAAATTCTGATCTGCCGATTGTGCAGTATTGGATCAGTGAAGGCAAACGCATGGCTCCTTCTGGATTAAGCTTTATTAATTCTGGATTAAAATCCTTGCGTGATATTCTGCGAGCCGGTCAGGTACCGACACCCGTAGATTATCAAAAGCATTTTCTTGATCTTCAGAAGAAATAACTGTATGGCATAATCAGGAGACCTTCGGGTCTCCTTTTTATGTTGTCTTTATTATAGGTGAAAAACCCAGACACTCTGCCTTTATTTTTTTGACTTTAGAATACCAAACATCTTATAGTTAAATAAACACTCTGTTGTGGTAAAATAACATGGACATGAATTTAAATAACGCCCTGGCTAAAAACGTCTATTTGGATAAAGCGCAAGATGTGCGTGCCGCAGTCGATGTGTATAGTCGTAGTGGTAGTAGCACAATCAATAGCATCAAATCCTTATCAGAGCGGTACAATTTCCCAGAGCTTTCCTCAGCGCTTATGCGAGGCGGCAACGCCCTCTCTGAAGCCTTTCCGGTGTTTACCAAAGGCCTAACCAGCATTAATAGTGATAATCTCTTAAGCCGAGTGCTCGCCTCGACTAGCACGGTAAAGAACTATGTTAAAAATTCTTTACCAGATGGATTTACTGACACGCTGACAGACTACTATCATAAGGGCGTTGGGCTTTATAGCGAGAGCCAAGAGTTAGTCTCTCAAATTGGTGATGTAGTCAGTATTGTGAGTGGCACCAACTTTAAAGATCTGCAATCCATCGGCACGATGGTCAATCAATTGGGCAATAACCCACAGACCGCTGTTCTCTTTAAAGATGGTGATGGACTCTCCACACTTTGCTCGACTGTGATCTATGAGGCCAGTAGCCAAGGCATGTACGGTAGCTTCATGTCGGTTGTCTCAGGTGTGAGTGATGATATCACCCGCATGAAAATTGCCACCAACTCAATTCAAACCGCAATTAAGTTTGGCGACATTGGGATGCTGCGCGATATCAATGGTGTCTTAGGTAGTGGCAATCTCTATGGACGCTCGCCTGGGGTCTTTCAACAATTTAATCGCCAATTTACCAATCCGCGCAATAACTCAATTGTCTCACTCAATGAGAAATATCAAGAGTTAACCGGAACTTATGAAGCGATCAAGCCAAACTGGCGTACCTACAAACGAGACACAGTGGTCATCGATGATGTCTCAGCCTTTAACGGGGCAAGTCCGGATATGCAACGCTTGGTGCAAGGCGGTGCGGTTGATGCGCCGACTTGGGATGACCAAAAAGCGCTCATCTCTAACGCCTTTGGTGAAGTCTCGGTCGAAAAGGATTTGGTAAAAAATTATCCGTTGCGTGCTAAAATGCCAGATGTCAATGTGGTCAATCAATACTATTTTTAATTGAGGCTTAAATGGCTGTTTTTTACTCTATTGAAGAACTCGGTATTTCTTCATTTTTTAAGTCTCGTCCTTCAACGGAATGGCTGCAATCTTCTTTGCTAGCAAAAGGTGCGTTAGTCAATCTTGAAGAAAAAGCACCGATTTACTTTTCCGTGGTCGATACGAAATATACCGATACGACCCTAGGTGGTAATTTTGCTATCAATCCTCCGCCTCAATGGACACGTAGCGCGGATATCAAGCGGCGCGGCCGAGGTGCATATGGCTCAGGCATGGGGCGTGCCTACGGCGAGCGCATCGATGAAAATAGTCAGATTGTGTATATGCGCGCGGGTGTTGCCACCTTTAATTCGCTCTCGACTTTTGTCAGTAGTTTCTATAATCCTGAAATGGGCAATATGGCCCGAGCAGGTCGTGGCACAAATTTCTTCTTTCAAGTGGGTAAAGTTGCAGGCTTCGTAGTAAACGTCATGGCCTGGAAGCTTCAAGCCATGCAGATTATCGGTAAAGCAGTGTCCTTCTATTTAGAAAAAGGTACCACCCGCTTTTACCGTCTTAAGCCTACAATGCCGGTGTACTGGCAGACTGTTCAAAACATCGTCAATCAGCTCGCAGTCAACGTAGGCGCCAGCCCTCGAGCCATTGCTGATCGCTCCGTCGATAAAGGGGTACTCACAGGGTACCAATTTACTAACGACGATGCTAAACGCCTACAAGAGGCCTTTCCTGGGCTTTTTACCAGCATGGGCTCTATTGATGTCTGGGCGATGGCCAATCGCTCTCAACGCATGTATATCAATCAGATGCGTGCAATCGATGAACATTATGCGACCTATGAAGCCGGGATTCGAGATGCACTAGAAAACGATATCCAAGCAATCTATACTGGCCCGGTAAATGATCCTGGTGATACCGTCTCGTATCAAGAATATTTTCAACGCTGGATTGAATCTAGCGGCGGGAACCCTGGTGATCTGCCTTTAGATGCCGACGGACAAATCACTGGCGCAAGTGTGGAGACCATTAATTCCGTCGAGAAAGATCCAGTGAGCTTTTTAAAGTTCTATGAAGCTGAGCTTTATGACGGATCAGCCTTTGTAGGTTTTCGAGTCAATTACACTGGAAGCGTTCAGGAGTCAGTCTCAAATCAAACGGGTGAGTCTGATCTCGCAGCCGAGCTTAATAACTACTCTAGCCAAGCGAGAAGTGTGTCCTTTAAACTCGCAGGCGGTAATATCATGCCTGGGGTCAAGGAGGTTGCTGATGCTGCTTTTCAAGTGGCCAGCGGCGCTTTAGACACTTTGGGTTTATCAGGAGTACTTAATATGGCGGTCGGGGGCACCTTTGTGGATATTCCTCTGCAATGGAAAAGCTCTATGATGCAACTGCCGCGCTCCACTTACACGATCGATTTAGTCTCGCCCTATAATCATCCGATCGCAAAACTCATGTATCAGTATATTCCGATGGCTATGCTCATTGCTGCGGCTTTTCCTCGAAGCACGGGTCGTCAATCGTACTATTCGCCTCCAATGATTGAGTTCTACGACCAAGGACGTAGCCAAACGCGGCTAGGGATGATCGATAGCCTGACCTTCGAGCGCGGAATTACGAACTTAGGGTTTAATCACGCTAATCGCGCAATGGGTATTCGTGCAACCTTTAGCGTGGCAGATATGAGTAACATCATCCATGTCCCAATTTCCATGACCAATAGTCTGACCAGTGTGGTCGGTGGTTTCTTAGTGGGCGGTGTGTCTAAAGGGATTCTAAACGCAGTCAAAGAACTGGGTAAAGAAATCTATGACGATGATACCGCCTTTAATGATTACATGGCTGTCATTGCTGGGTTAGGTGTGGCCGAGCAAGTTTTTACTTGGCGAAAGTCAAAGTTGCGTGCTACACGCGCTTTGATGAATTGGGAAAATTGGACTTCGCCTGCCCGTATAGCCAATGTGGTGGGCGACTGGATGCCTAGTCGTCTTCTTTCTGCATTCTATCCTGTTCCAAATAAACTAGGTAACTAACGCGGCATAAAGGGGAGACCTAATGGTCTCCCCAACTATGCCGTCTTTTATTATTTTAGATTCTGCGTTGCGTCGAAATCACAGCCGACGGGACGTCAGTGACATTGCGCACGGGCGCACTAAATGGATTAGGTTTACTAGCGGTATTATTATTACCAGTTTGGCCAGTAGAAAATCCTTCTAAGAGTTTTCTCAAGTTTTCAGGTTTCGTATTTTCAGAGATGGTCTGAATACCTGAAGAAATAGTCTCTAAGACGCTTAGCTGTTTAGTTTGGATATCGACGGATTTAACCATCTCATCTAAATAGATGTCTTTATCCAGACGTTGTTTAGCAGCGTTTTGCTGGTACTGCTCGTGCGCACTGGAGTAACCTCCAGGACTTTGACTACCCACACCGCTATACGCACCCGGTGCACTAGGCGCAGGCGCGCCTACGCTAGGCGTCTTATTGGTTGGTGTTGAAGCACCGCCTAAAGGCACCGTAGAGCTTTGCACGGCAGGCGCAGCGGGGCCAGCCTGTGGTTGAGTCGCACTCGTGGTTGCAGGCGCGCCTGCGCCGTCTGAGCCGCTTGTAGACGTATCAGGCGCGCCGCTTGCACTTGTGGTGCCTTCGCCTGTTTGAGTCTCAGGTGTCAACCCGGTTTCTTTACCGGCCTCATCACCCTTGTTATTTAGCACGTCATCAAACTTCCCAGCTTTAAACATGTCTAAATACATTTTGTATAGCTCGATAGTTTCTTGTAGGCCAATGGTCCCTCCATTGACTTTCTTACGAGCAGTGACGATATCGCCTCGACGCGCAGGCGCAGCGCACCCGTTGGTATTCCAAAACCACAGAGCAGACTGCGTACCGACTTCAGGGTCTTTAGCCAGCTGATCCGGATTATTGACTACATCAATACCGCTTGCATTAGAGAATTGAGTGTAGTTATATTTCCCAGTGAGCTGAATGGGACCACGACCTCGATATTTCCATCCATCGCCTGGGGCTTGATTACCCATGCGCGTGCCATAGAGCGCATTGGCAATGGCCTCAGGTCCAGCTTGGACTGCTTTTTGAAGACCATCTTCGCCACCAAAGTACTTCGGCCAGGTCTTAGGCCAGAGTCGTTTAATGGTAGACGTTTTATAATTTAAATTTTCTTCAAATGTTTTAAAGCCACCAGTCTCGTGGTGTAAGATGGCAATAAAAGCCGCCATTTCAGTTGGCACTTCTACTCCGTTAGCAGCAGCGGTACGAATGACGACAGCTCGATAGTGTTCCGCTTCCTTAGCACTTAGCCGTGGTGTCGGACGATGCATTCCACGAGACATGTCCGAAGTCCCGCCGCTTGTGAATGTGCCCGATTCATCATTGTAGGCAACAGACGGGGTACCCATGACAGACTGGTACGGTTGCACAGGTGTCGGATTATAGCGGTCATTGTTATACATTTTAGCCCGCCCCGATAAGGGTTTAGGCTTATTGGCCGGTGAATCCGTAGGACTGGTTTTGAACTTATCAAGCGCAGGGTTAGAGACTTCTAAGTTACGCTCACCAGGCGCGTTGATAGCGTCTTTGCTCTTTTGTTCGTTGAGCTTTTGTTGCTCAACCGCTTTTTGAAGCACTAAGAAATTCTCTTTGGTTGAACCTGCGTCTAAGTTAACCGCGTAGTTTAACCACGGCGAATCTTTAATGTCCCAAACAGACGTTAAACCAACCATACGCATGCGGCCACCTGAGAACTTACGCGTCGTATCGCTATACTTCGCAGTGCTTGCTGCTGTCGCAATTTCGATTAAAGCACTGGGATCGAGAATACTGAGTTTATCGATCGTCATGCCTCCATAGCCTAGACTATCGGCGCGTGCTAGCGTAGAAGTGAAGACCGGTAAGAAGCGACCATTAAACCACTTAAGCCAAGCAAGGCCTTCTGGTCCACCAGTATCACCTAAACCAAAGAAGCTAGCTGCTTTTTCTCTCACAGTAGCCGGTTCAGTGTTCACAGCCACACTACCATGACCTTGCGAATTGGTGTCTTCTGAGACGATTTGTTCTAGCGCCATGAGTGCTTTGATTTTAGCTGCATCCATTTCGACTAGGCCGTAAGCCTTATAACGAATCGCATCAAAAGCAGCAACCGAATTTGGCAACTTGGTTGATAAGCCATGGGCGGTCGAAATAATGGTAGCCGTCTTTGCGCCCGGCCCGTACATTTCAGCCGTGCCTTTATCGACCTTATCTAAGTCCTTCATGACGTCTTTAGAGAGATTACTCGTCACAGCCTTATTGGGTTTGCCGTTGAGCTCAGCGATGGCTTTACCTGCGCCCCCTGCCGCCGCAGTTGCCGCTGCTCCAGCGGCGGCGACAACCTCGTCTTTAGAGGCATCAGAGCGCTTCTTATCGCCTGCCTTTTCTTTAAGCTTGTTATGTAGACTTACCCAAAGCGCCTCGACTTCATCAGGACCCATGGGTAGGGTTTGATCATCCTCGTCTGTAGCAAACGGATTGTCTCGTAAGCTGTAAGGACCGCCCTTCATGTGTGTGCCTTCATGGTACTTTAAGGCGATATCAGGCTTTAGCTTATCGACTTTTTGAAGATCGGTATGACCAACTAACCGCCCTAACACTGAAACGTGCAGCATGAACACAGGCGAAAAGCGGCGTCCTAACCATTCACTGAGCATATTGGATTGAGCTTGATCTTTTTCAGGATCGTCACCGTCAGGTTTAATCTCTAAAATATCGAGAATTTCCTTAGGATCAATATTTCCAGTGAGGGTCGGTACACCCTTATCATCCATACGTAGATTTTCGGTTAGTCGCTTTTCTAATTTGAAAATCTTCATGTAGTTATCATCATCCGCGCTAAATCCGTATTGAGCAAAGCGGTAAGACGAAAGCTCACCTACGCTAGGCTTAGTAAACCATTTATAGATTTCATAGCCTGTCCATGCCGCACCAGCAACACCTAATGCAGTGGCAACCACAGGACTGGCGGCAATCCCAAATAGCCCGCCTAAGCCAAAGCCTGCGGCACGCGTCAGTAGTTTTAAGCCATTCCACGCCACTTTGCCAGCCACTGAGTCTAGCACTTTAGACACAGGCCCTAGACCTTTAGCTAATTTATAGGCTTGAGTAGCACCTGCCTTACCGAGCCTAAATCCCTGTTTTAGGGTATTAGCACTAAAAACTCGTTTAGCAAGACGTTTAGCTCCGCCTGTGGACAGATTACTTAATCCTCGGCTTACGGTTTGTGCGCCGCGCTTAATGGAGCTTGCTCCACGCCTAGCAGCTACTGTAGTATTGCGTCCGGCTCGAAAGCCTCCAGTAAACCCACCGGATGTCTTAGAGCCAAACCAGCCTCCGGCTTTTTGGGCCGCCCTTTTTAAGAATCCAGTCTTACCGCGTCCAGCGCGACTCATACGACCACGACCTCGGCCACCACGACGTCCACGCCTGCCTTTCCCGTCTCGATCAAAGAGATCTCCAGCATCAAGCAAATCGTCTAGTCCTAGCGCGCCTTTGGCTTTGTCAACTAAGCCACTGAGCATATTGGTAAAAAAGCCAGATGCTTCGCCTTCACCTTTATCTTGCAAGTTACGCTCTTTGTCCTCACCGCCAAAGCCTTTATTTCGCATCAGATCTTCATACGAACCTTTGCGTGGGCCTTTCTCACGATCTTCGCGTTCTTTGTCGATATCGAGCATTTGCTCAAGCACTTGGAGTGTGCGTTCAAGCTTTGAGCCCAAAGACTGATTTAAATCTTCTAAACCGTCTGAGATCGGATCGGCGAGATTTTCTTTCAGCACATCGCTATGCTCATCGATAAAGGTCTGTGCAGCTTGCATACCTTGTCTGCCGTAACGGCGCGCATGAACATCAGCAAAGCGTTGTGCATAAGCAGCTTGAGACTTAAGTTTTTCTTTACCGTTTTTACTGGTTAAGTTTCTAAAGAGTCGCTTTGCTCGAAGCCCAAAGCCTCTTGCACGTTTAACACCACGCTGATAAATATTTTTTCGATCTGCGTAGAGGTCTTTGACATTGGAAATTGTATCGTTTTTAATGCGATTTAAATTTCCTAGACTAAAGGTGTTTTTTAGATTCTCTTTAGAAGTGGCTTCACCGAGCTGCTCTTTAATTTCGTCAATATAGGCTCTTGCATCTTTAATAGTTTTCGCACCTTCTTCGGTGTGCGGGTTGACCCGACTGACGATATTGAGAATCTCTTTGACGCTATCAGTATCTAAGAGTTCATCGATTTGTTCATTGGCTTGAGTTTTCTTAGCATCAACAAACCGTTTTAGATCTTGGACGGCTTCTTCTTTTTCGATAATGCGTTTTGCTTTTTCCGTGTTGGTGAGTGCTTTACGCTTTAAGCGACGGATATGGTTTCTGATGCCATATTTTTCATCAGCCTTCGCACCAAACTCACGCAGCTTTGAGCCGTAATCAAAACGATCCTCAGTCGGTGCTTGATCGTCGTACTGTTCGCGTAAATACAAATCAAATAAACGATCAGGCTGAATAGCACCATTTTTAACAATACCGGCATGCTCAAGGTGTTCACCCAGACCACCGGTGACATGGTCTTGAATAAAGGACTGGTTTGAGCGTAGGTTATTGCCAAGTTGATTAAAGCTATCGGAAAAATCAACTTCCTTCTCTTTATAAATATCGCCTCGAAAGTATTCTCTAAAGAGTTGACTAAACTGTTGTGCGCGCTCGTCGCCTAAATCAGCAAAAGTCTTAGGATCAGTTAAACGCTCACGGCTAGGCATTTTGTTATTGTAGTTTTCACTTAATAACTTTACAGCCAGCGCATGGCGATCCTCAGAGCTTAAGTTTTTACCGCCGACTTTATCGACCAGATTAAACGCATCGTCTTTGACCCATTGACCTCCGTCTTTTTGGAGCAAGTTTTTAACGATGCTACGACCAAGCTTTGAAGCATCCGAAAACTTATTACTCGTATAGTCATACCCAATTAAAGGTGCCGATTCATTGCCTGTGCGCAGGATATGAATTTCACGATGGATGCGAGAAAGTAAACCTGGAATGACTTCTGTCAAGCTCTTGGAGTCATGGCGGCGCCACACAGCAGGCTGATTGATGCTCGTGATACTATCGCCTTTGACATTTAAGCGCGCCTTATCGTCTTCCATTAAATTGGATAAAATACTAGCCAGAGGCGACAGTAGCCCATCTTTACTGGCCTGCGCATTAAGCCAAGGCCTAAAGTTTCCAGTAATCATCCGGGCTTTAGCCCCGCCTCGACGCAGGCGAGGATTTTTATCCAACACGCTTTTAATGCGTCCACCAAAGGTATGCGCTAGGATATCCGGTAACAATGAGCCAATGAATTGGCCTGCCATATTCTGCGTAGAGGGTCCAAAGCCATCCATGCCGCCCATCATTCCACCCATGGAGGCAGCCATCTCGCCGGTGCCCAACAAGGATTTCAGATTAAAAGCGATATCGCTGATGGCTTGCTTGCCATTGCGCGTCATGTTTTCACGAATGCGTTGGAACTCATCGCCTCGTGAACCAAAGAAAGAGCGTGAGCTCTGACGCACGCCAGCATCGCCATACTCACGGCGCGTGTCTTTATGCTGCTTAAGCTTTAGGATGTCAGGCTTTTGGATTTCTTGGACGATCGTCTTTAACGCATCGGCTTGTAAGCTTTGCGTGGCTTGGATCGTCTCAAGCGTTTTTGCTTGTAAGAAGTATTGCTTATACTGAAGCTCTAAGCTCTTGCGCTGATAATTGAAATTAATCCGATCATTATACGCATTCAGACGAGCAAGTCCGGCGACAATTTTCTCGTTCTGATTGTAGGAGCGAATGCGATGCTTATTTTCCGAAGCAATCTTAATCGCTTCTCGTGCTTCGGTACGGGCCTCTGCATGGGCTTGGGTTTTGATGACTTGACCAAAGGTCTCTTTTAAAGCCTGGTCAATCTTCTCTTGTTGCAGCTGCGCAGCTGACTTACGAAAGTCTTGCGCATCGCCTGTGCGAGACCAATCTTTTAACGCTTGGGCCGTGCCTTTAGGCAAGTAATCTTCAAAAGCACCTGCCATCGCACCTGTGGTGCGTTTTAACGAATTCTTTAATCCTTCGCTTTGAGCGAGCGCTTCTTGATAGACTTCATCAACCCCGCCTTTAATCTCTAAGAGCCCTTCAGCGGCTTTACCATAGCCTTTGGGCATGGTCTTATTGACAATACCAGCAATCACACTGGGTGAAATCAAAGCGCTTGCTGCGCCACTACCGAGCCCTTTGGCAAAATCTTTAGCTTTATCCAGTGAGCTTTTCGGTTTCTCGTTAAAGAGATCCTGAAACTCAAAAGGGTCTGACCCCCCAAAAGGGTCAGCATTAAAATTATCTGTCTTTTTGGGCATGTCCGAAAAAGCTCCTTAGACCAAGAGAAAAGCATTTTAAGCTTTCCTTCCTTTTAATTAACCTATAATCATAGCATAGTGTTAATGCCGGTACGCCATTTTGTAAAGAGGATTGCCTCATGGCTCGATCACCTTTAGATACTGCTTTTAATATTAGTATCCTACACCTTGTCCCTAATAATATCATCAATTTAGGCCAAGTCGACTCCTTAGACATTTTCGATGTCAATGGTGAGTTTAACGACCGAGGACTATACTCGATTGCCTATTTTGGTCCTGTGGGCGATATTAAACGTTCGAGACGCGTCGCGTATATTGATACCAAGATTGAAATTTTGCATCCCTTAATTTTTCTTTCTTTGGGTAAATTAAAGTCTTTTTACATGGATATTATCTATGCTAAAAAGTACGCGATCTGGAACCCGGTCAATAAAGACTTTGAAGTATCCGACCCACTTGTTAAAGAGGCGGGTACAGGGTTTAGTTTCTTTTTAAAGTATTGGAAGCAAATAGACTTTCAACGCAATAAAAGTATTTCGCGCAACGAACGCATCACTTTTATTGAAAACAATAAAGATAAAGCGCTCACAAGCAAAGTCTTAGTTATTCCAGCTGGAATCAGAGATTTAGAAGTCGGCGATGATGGTAGACCTATTAGTGATGAGATTAACGATATTTATAGCAAGCTCATTGGGGCTGCGAACACCATCTCAGAAGCTGGGGTCAAACACAACCCAGAGCTCTTTGATAATACTCGGCTTCGCATGCAGTTAATCTTTCAAGAACTCTTTGAGTATATTGTTTCTTTGACTTCAGGTAAAAAGAAGTTACTCTCAGGTAAATGGCTTTCGCGACGCATTCAAAATGGCACGCGTAACGTCATCACTTCTTTTATCCATAAGACCACGAAACTGGGCGAAAAAGGTATTCCAAATGTGAATAATACCTTAGTGGGTCTGATGCAGTTTCTGGTAGCGATTGGTCAATCGAGTAAATACTTAATTAAAACAGGTCCCATTAGCCATGCGTTTATCTCCTCTGAGTTACCAGCACGCTTAATTAATAAAGAGACGTTACAAAGCGAAGAGGTCTATGTCGAGCCCGAAGTCTATGATCTTTGGATGAGTAACGAAGGTTTAGATAAGCTCTATGGGCGCTTTAGTAACCGAAACATCCGGCATAAGCCTGTAGAAGTCGCTGACCATTATGTGGCACTCATCTACAAAGGTCCAGATGCAAGCTTTAAGATCTTTTACGATATTCGAGACCTGCCAGACGGATTTAATAAGAAATATGTGAGCCCTATCACATTAGCTGAACTACTTTATCTATCAGTCTACGATAAGGTGGATCAGTATCCTGCCTTTATGACCCGCTACCCCATTGCAGGAGAAGGCTCGATTTATCCGTCGATCTCCTCGGTGAAGACCACTATTGAATCTGAGAAGCGTTATCCGCTCAATGAGAACTGGCAAAAAGATCCGGATCTCGTGATTGCATTTGAATTTCCGATTGTGGGTGGAGAGTTCTATGATACACTGTCTCCTCATACCACAAGACTAGAAAAACTCACAGGCGATTGATAGTAAAAAACTAATAGTCCGTCTATTGAGTAATTGATAGATGATAACTTCCTTAATTGACGGGAACCAACTAAAGCCTAATACACTAACTTATCGTAGTAATACCGATAAGGGCCAGCATAACTACCTGGATATAGTAAAAGAGATTAGGATGTACAATGTGGAATCCGCAGCGAAGGTCCTACTTCTATTATAGAAGAGGATACACGTTCAACGACCATCAGAATTAGCCTCTGTTAGGATCAAGTGATCCGAAATGGGAAGCACCTACTATGACAGTAGGATGTTGATATGGTCTGGACATCTAGGGAAAGCCTAGAGCAGCGCGTCATGGCGCGGGTATAGAGTAACGCCCTATACTGAACATTGCGTTCGACGGTGATGTGATGAGTTACAATGCAGTCTACACTGATGAGGCAAGAGCTGAGGTATTGGATTACTTAAAGCAGCCTCGAGCCTATGTGAATATCAATGGAACATTAAAGATGAGTGCGAGCATTCCAACCATTGATTTGGTGCTCTATAATCTCTCTGCCCGTAAAGGTTAATCCATGTTACTATACGACACTTATTACAGAAGGCGCTCTTCGTATAAGCTTAGTCAAATTGCGCAAC
>Ga0265293_10001375_pt1 | contig 52998 bp, 43 predicted proteins | sample Munlanlewell138R_FD_192505 | JGI IMG/M metagenome (GOLD analysis project Ga0265293, IMG submission 192505) | Leachate microbial communities from a municipal landfill in Southern Ontario, Canada - Leachate well 138R | ecosystem: Engineered > Solid waste > Landfill > Unclassified | place: Canada... | reverse complement strand
GAGACTGCGCCGCTGCTTGTCTGTTCTCTGTCTGTCCATCGCCCGGACCTCCCGCCCTGTTGATCATGACGAGTAGTCTCGCTCGTGAAACAAGGCCAGGGAATGACGCCTCTGGCTGACCGGTTACTTTCGGCCAACAGGTGGGCAAAGTCCAGATAGGACAGCTCACCCGCCTCGGCCCGGGCAACCAGATCCACCAGGTCATGGCCAATTGCATTCAAGCGCAAGGCGCGATACTGGGTGCAAGCCATCTCAAGCGCACTCACGGTCCACCTCCTGGCCATCCGGCTGGCCAACCCGGGTGTAGACGGCCAGATCCAGCCGCTCAGCCGTCTGTGGCCTGGCCTGCCAAGAGGTGCACCGGTGCGTCCGCGGGCGCGCGCCAAGGCGCTTGCCTGCAGATAACGCTCCAGCTGCGTAGCCGTCAGGCTGGGGCGACAAACCAGTGTGGCGATCACCGCCCCGGATTCCAGATCCGTAATGGCCAGCGCACCGTCTTGCTCAGCCACCCCCACGCAGGCCCGCTGCCAAGCCAGCGGGACAGAGTATTTGTTGGACTGCCACGAGATCAGCCCTGTCTTGTCTGCCGAATGGGACTGCTGGCAATGGCGCAACGCGGTCACCAGCACTGCAAGAGGCAGGCCTGGCTGGGTTGGCTGTTTTCCATTTATATGTTCAAATATGAACGATTATTTACAAAATAAGATCATATTTGAGGCTATAAAAGATGTCTTCTTCCGAGCAAAAGCGCTCTGATGCGCAGGTGGCGATGCCGCAGCCTGTCGCGCGTGCGCTGCGCCGCCTGGGGCAGGATATCTCGGCGGCGCGGCGCATGCGCCGCCTGAGCCAGGAAGACCTTGCTCAGCGCATCGGCACGTCCTTGAGCACCGTCAGGCGCATGGAAGGTGGCTATCCCGGCACCGCGCTGCACACCTTCCTGCGCGCGCTGCACGTGCTGGGCCGGCTCGATGACCTGGCCCAGGCGATGACCCTGGAGAACGATGCGCTCGGCATGGAATTGATGCGGGAGCAACTGCCGCAGCGGGTACGCACCTCCGCCGGCAGGAAGCGGCAGGCAGCCCCCGTCGTTGCCAAAGGCGATGCGCCCGCGCCGGCCGATGACCTGGAGGGCTTCTGATGGCAACGCCTCGGCCCACACGACGTCCGAACCTCGAAGTCCACCTGGGGGCGGGCGGCTTGGTCGTGGGGCGCCTGCATCTTGGCAGCGGCCGGCGCAGCGCGTTCAGCTACGACGAAGGCTGGCTGCAGGATGCCCGTTTCTTCACGCTGTCGCCGGATCTCCAGCCGGTGGCGGGCGTGCAGCATCCCCGTCAGGCGTTCTTCCTCGCGCTGGAGGACACCGCGCCCGACGTCTGGGGATTGGGCATGCGCGGCACCGACCTGCAGGACTTCGAGCCGGCCTTTGCCCAAGAGGGCGGGGCTGATACATGATCTGGCCTGATTCCGTAGCGCCAACGGAATAAACTCCTGATCAAACTCATCGTAGGGTGCGCATCATGCGCAACCGCTGTCAGCGCGTCAGCAGATCAACGTAGGCTTGATAGCTGTAGCTGCGGTTTTTCTTTCGGCCGGTCACTTCGACAACGATGTCCAATTGCTCCAGCATCTGCACAGCTGCGTTGGCTGTGGGGAAGGTAGTATCCAACTGCTGACGAGCCCGCTCGATGGTGAAGCGCGGCATCATCGGCAGCAACTCGAACAGCCGGTAGCTGGCTGGGCTCGCCTTGGGCGATTGCAGCAGCTCGCGACGGTCGGTGGCGATCAGACTGGCGACGGCGATGGTGTTCCGCTCGGCATCGGCGGCTGCAACCGCCACGCCCTCCAGGAAGAACGCTATCCACGACTCCCAATCGCCTTCAGTGCGGATGATCGACAGGCGGCGGTAATACTCGGCCTGGTGCTGTTTCAGGTAGCCGCTGAGGTACATCAACGGTTCGGCCAGCAGCTTCCAATGCTCCAGCAAGGCCGCAATCAGCAGGCGACCGATGCGGCCGTTGCCGTCCAGAAACGGGTGGATGGTCTCGAATTGCGCATGGACCAGTGCAATCTTGACCAGAGGTGGCAGGCCGTCCTTGGTTTCGTGGATGAACCGCTCCAGGTTGGACAGCAGTTCCGGTACGCGCTCGGGTGGCGGTGGCACGAACGCTGCATTGCCGGGCCGCGTGCCGCCGATCCAGTTCTGCGAATGCCGCAGTTCGCCGGGCTGTTTGCCTGCACCGCGTGCGCCATCGAGTAGTAGCCGGTGCGCCTCGCACAGCAGCCGCACGCTGATGGGTAGCCCCTTCGGGTCGCGCAGCTGCTCCTGGACCAGGCGGAATGCTCGAAAATCGGGTAGCCCGCAGCGCCTTCGATCCCCTGCGTCAGGAGATGTGCGCAGCAAGCTCTGGAAACCCTGGGCCCCAAGGCGGCCGTGTCCGGCGTCGATGCGACAGAGTACTTCGACGTGACCGTCGAGGGCGGCCGGATCATCCTCACACCTGTGCGGGTCCTGAAAGCCCAGGCTGTGCGTGAGAAGCTGGAGAAGCTCGGAATCACCGAGCAGGATGTCGAGGATGCCGTGGCCTGGGCACGGCAGTAATGCACAGGGTCGTCCTCGATACTCACGTCGTGCTGTCGGCACTGCTCTTTGGTGCCGGACGCTTGACTTGGATACGCTATGCCTGGCAGCACGACCAGTCGCACTGCGGTGTTGGTATGCGCCCGCGTAGCAGTTCCAGGGTCTGCTGCGAGGTATCCAGGGTGGCCTGTTGGGTGCTCAGCACGACACGGCCTCCAGCGTGTGGTCTTCGAAGTCGAGCACGAAATGGCTCGATGATGTCTCGTCATCTGTCTTGATCTCGAGTGCCAGGCAGGCGCCCCGCAATGTTGCGTGACGCAGATGGGCTTCTTTGCCCGCGACCCATGCGCTGCCGCTGACGTCCTGGTATTTTTGCTGCAGGTCGATCTGGTACAGGCGCCCGTCTGGCCCTTCCCATTCCCAGGGGCCCGCTACGCGGGCGGGGATGATCCATTTGTAGAGTTTGGTGCCGCCCAGTTCGAGCCGTTCGTCGGGTTTCCAGTCTCCCATGTCGAACGCATGGGAGATCACACGTGCACCGGGGCGCAGTTCATCGAGCAGCCGGGGCCGCAACTGGACATTGATCGAGTCCAGCAGATACAGGGTCACGACGGTGGCTTCGCTGAAATCCGTCGTGAAGAAGTCCTCTTCAATGAAATCGACGAGATATTCTGCCCTGGAATCCCCTGCGTACTCCATGGCCTCGGCAACCCGGCGCGGGTCGATGTCTACGCCAACGCCGCGCGCGCCACGGCTCAGTGCGGCGGCCACCGGGATACGGCCATCGCCCGAGCCCAGGTCGTAGAGTACGTCCTTGCGCCCCACGTCGGCAAATTCCAGTATGGCCTCGATCAAGGCCTCATCGGTGGGCACGAACGGTACATCGAGAAACAGATCCGGCCCGCTCGAATGGTCATCCAGATCATCAATCAAATCGCTGAACAAAGATCAATACCCGATAGAAAATAAAAAAGAAATGGGCTGCCTGCGCGCTGCGGTGGTGCGGGCTCATGGTCACGAAGTTCGGGCCTGCCCGACCATTGTCGCCAGGCGCGCACGCAGCCAGCCATAGCCGATGCGCTCCTGTTCCAGGCGCAGGCGTGCTTGCAGCCGATCCTGGCGCAAGTCGTCGTATAGCCTGCCTTCATCCGGGGTCAGGTGCAAGAGGGCCTGGTCGTGGCGCGCCGCGGGTGGCTCTTCGCCCCACTGTGCCTGATGGGCCAGCAAGGTCGGCCGGTCCATGAGCAACGATGCGGCGTGCGGGAAACGGCTGCGCAGGCTGTCCAGGATGGCAAAGCCGTGCGTGTCGATATCACCCCAGTAGTGCATGCGGCACTGGTTCAGCCAGCGGGCCTGGGCGAGCGCTTCCCAGCCATAGCCGGCGCCAAAGATCACGATGGCGTGCCCAATCGGGGGGAAAGCCAGAAAGTTCACCTCATTCTCGGTGATGAAAGCGTGCTCGATGGGCAGGTCGAGGGCGGCGAAGCTGTCGGCGTCCAGCGTGATGTCGGACAGGCCCGTGCAGCCGGGCAGATTGGGGAGCCGGGCATCGAGCAGGCGCAGGCGGATGCGCACGGGCTTGTCGCGAAACCCGTAGCGGCGGGCAAACTGGGCCACGCCCCGGGCATCCTGATCGATGGCTTCGGCAGGCAGGCTCAGGTCCAGCCACTGGGCCAGGGTGCTGCGATGGGCTTCGATGAACTTGCTGTCGATCCCCGGGGCGTCGACCTGGCGCAGGTAGACCCCGGGGCGCGGGTGAGCCTGGATCCAGGCGATGACGGCCAGCAGGCGCGACCATTGTCCGGCCAGGGCCAGCGCCTGCAGCGGGTGGCGCTGCAGCCACGGCAGCACATCCGGTTGCGTGCCGGCGGTCTGCTGCCAGAGTGCCTGGAACCGCCGGGCTTCGCTCGCCTTGCCCAGCAAGGCCAGGGCATCGTCCAGTGAATCGACCCAGATGGCTTCGGGCAGGCGTTGCCGGCCTTGCACCCTGTGTATCGATTCGCGCCAGGCGATGCGCAGGCGCGGCTGGGTGGTGATGTCCTGCACCCAGGTGCGCACGGCCTCGAATCGATCCCGCAGGTCGGCCGCCGAGGGTGACTTCAGCGACAGGCGCAGTGGCCAGTCGATAGCGTCGTCGGACACCGTGGCGCGCAGCAGCTCACCGCGCTGCCACAGGCGCTGCAGTTGCGTGTGGAAATCAGCGGGACGGCTCCAGTTCATGGGGTGCCTGCCCGGGCGGCGCTTTTCTGGCGGTGGTATTCCTCGATGCTCAGGCTGCGCAGCCGCGATTCACGCCCGCCCTCGTTGTGCACGAAGCCCACGCTGGCCACGTACGGTTCGATGATGTGGATTTTCTGCAACGGGGTGACGATGAGCAATTGCAGATTGAGCTGCCGGAAGAGCTCGAGCCCGTATTGCGCGGATTCATCCGAGCCGCGCCCGAAGGCCTCATCGATCACCACGAAACGGAATGAGCGTGAACGCACGGCCCCCCATTCGAGCCCGAATTGGTAGGCCAGGCTGGCGGCCAGCACCGTGTAGGCCAGTTTTTCCTTCTGGCCCCCCGACTTGCCACCAGAATCGGAATAATGCTCGTATTCGGCATCGTCTGCGCGCCAGCGTTCACTGGCGGAAAACAGGAACCAGTTACGCACGTCGGTGACTTTCTGCATCCAGCGCCGGTCGATCTCGGCCATGCCTTCGCGGCCCCGAAAGCGGTCGATGATGGCTTTCACCAGAAGAAACTTTGCTTCCGAATACTGCTCGTCTTCCGAGCCGCTCAGGGCGCCTTCGGTGCAGGCCCTCAGGTCTTGCTGGAAGTCGCGGATTTCGGCATCGGGGCTGGTCTGGGCCATCAGCCGGATGTAGCGCCCCGGGTTGTAGTCGATGGCCTGCAGCGACTGGTTGATGAGGTCGACCCGCTCTTTGATGGTTTCACGCTCACGTGCAAGCTGGGCATTGAAATTGGCGATTTCATTGATGGTATTGACGTTGAGCAGTTCCTTGAAGCGGGCTTCGAAGCGCGGCAGGTCATCGCGCTGCAGATCTGCCATCAAGCGCTCGAATTCGGGCAATGCCGCCAGACTGACGTCGATTTCGGTGGTTTCCGCCCTGAAGGCTTCCTTGAAGCCGCGCATGGCGTTGATGATGCGTTCGGTCAGGCGCGCCAGGCGCCGGTCTCCGGCGTCGATGCGCCCCTGCAGCCAGCTGCGCACGTCCTGCTCGCGATTTTCGCTGGACTCGACGCTGAGCTGGTGCTCGCCCAGTGCCTCGGCGCGCCAGCCATCCAGGCGGGCCAGCAAGGCTTCGTCCAGTGGCGCCTGGGCGCGCAGTTCGGTGGCCTGGACATGCAGTGCGTGGGCCGTTTCGCGTTTGCTGCGGATCTCTCCACGCCTGCCCTGTGCCTGGGCGAGATCGTCCTCGAGTGTCTGCAGATCACGCCGGGCCTGTGCCAGCTGGTTTTCCAGTTCCCTCAGGGTATCGGAAGCGGCCTTGAGGCGGTCGCGTTCCTCGGTGAGCCGGGCGATTTCATGCGCCGGACCCTGCCAGTCGATCTCGCTGTAGTGGGTGAACACTTCGAGTTTGGCCAGGGCCTCCAGCTGATTCTGGCACTGCCGGCGCTGCTGTTGTGCGTGTGCGATGCGCTGGCCTGTGTCGCCCAGATGCTGCTCCAGATGCGTGCGTTCGTCGCGCAGCGTGCGCAATTTGTCGGCGTTGCTCCAGCCCAGCACGTAGCGGCTGCGATCGTCGATGCGGCGTCGGTCGTCTTTCTCGTGACGCCCGCCTGGGTCCTTGATCTGGCCGGCCCGGGTCACGGCCCGCGCCTCGCGGCGGAACTGGTCGAGGTCGTCGCAGCAGGCGACGTCGAAGCGGCGCTGCAACTCGTGTTCCAGCCACTCGTAGTGGGGCGTGTCGGGTTTGATGAGCAGCTTGCGCACCAGCGAGTATGGATGCATCTGGCCGGCTTGTGGCAGCGTCTTGGGCCGACGCACATGAAAATACACCAGGCGTGCGCCCAGATGCTGGCGTTCCACCCAATCGGCCACGGCACGGTAATGGAGGTCGGGCACCAGCAGTGACAGGCCAAAACCACGCAGCAGGCGTTCGGCCGCGCCTTCCCAGTCGCGCTCATCATCGCGCACCTGGATCAGCTCGCCGGCAAAGGGCAGTTCATCTTCCTGGATGGCCAGCGCATCGCACAGCGCCTGGCGGATCCGGATCTGTACGGTATCGATATTGCTCTTGCGGCGTGCCAGGCTGTCGATCTCGGTGGTCAGGGCGGCGTGTTCCTCGCGCCCTTTGCGCAGAATGAATTCGTCTTCCCGTTCGCTGTTTTCATGTTCGGCAAGGTCCGAGCGCAGGTGTTCGGCGCGCGTGACGATGGCGTGTTGCTGGGTCATGAAGGCCGCTTCATCCGCCGGCGGTGTCTCGCTGATGCGGGCCAGCAGTTCGGCGTGGGCCTGTGCCTTGCGCTCGCGCTGCGTCTTGACGGCGTCGAGGCGCTGCAATTCGGCGGCCAGTTGCTCCAGCCGGTCTCCACCGTTCTCGCGCAGGGCCCGTTCGAGGCTTGCCTGGGTGGCCCGCGCCTGGTCGCGCTGCGTACCCAGGCCATCGATCTGGGCATTGAGCCGTGCGGCATCCTGGTCCAGGATTTCCAGGCGGCGCTCGAGCAGCGCAGCCTTGAGGCCTGCAAAATAAGGACGCAGGGCCTCACGCCCGGTGCGCAGGTGCTCGACTTCCGTTGCGATGGCCAGATGGTGCTGGCCGTCTTCCACCAGGGGGTTCAGCAGGTCGATCTGGTGCCTGGCCTTGAGCACCGCCTGGTGAGCGCGGTCGAGGTCTTCAAAATGCCCCAGTAGCGCCTGGATGCGCCCGGCCACCTCGAAGGGTTCGAGCATGTGGTGGCGCACGAAGTCCGTCAGGTTGCCGACGGACTTCATCGATACCGTCTGGTGAAAGAGTTCCAGCGCCTGTTCGTGGTCGATGCCGAAGCGCCGTCGAAACCAGGCGCCGTAGGGCGGAAAGCTGTCGCTGAGCTCGCAGCCCAGGGCCCGCAACCGGGTGCGCAGGCCACTGATGTCGGTGCCGAATCCGGAAAAATCCCTGGCAATCGACAGGCTTTTTTCGGTGGCCACGAACAGGCGTGCCGGCTGGCCCTGTGGTTCGCGAAACCAGAAGACCTGGGCCAGGGTCACCACCTGATCGTAGCCTTCGTTGCGAAACACCCCGAGGACCACGCTGTAGCTGGAGGCATCGCGCAGGGCGACGGGGCGCGTGCTGCCGGTGGTTTCACTGCGCTCGCTCTTGTAGTGGCCCAGCACATAGGAGCGCAACGAGCGCTCGCGGGTCTCGGCGCCGGCGGCCTTGTTGTAGGCAATGCGCTGCGGCGGCACCAGCAGGGTCGTGAGCGCGTCCACCAGCGTGGATTTGCCCGAGCCGATGTCACCGGTGAGCAGACCGTTGCGGCCATCGAGCTCATGGCTCCAGACCTGCTGGTCGAAAGTCCCCCAATTGAAGACTTCCAGCCGCTGCAGGCGAAATCCGACGCGACTGTCATCGGCCACGAAATCCAGTTCCGGCAGCAGGGGACTATTCATCGGTCTGCACGCTGCCGGTCTGGGGGACACGGCCTGCATCGCCTTGCGCGCCGGGCTCGCCGAACTCGTCGGGTGCCTCGGATGCCTCGGATACGTCGGACTGGCCGTCATGGCCGGCCACGAGGTTCTGGTAGCTTGCCAGGTGTGCGTCCAGGCCCGCCAGCCACTGGGCGTCGACAAAGGCCTTGATGATGCGCCTGACTTCGTAATGCCGTGCCTGCTGGCCCGGGCTTGCCGTGGGCTTGAGCCGGCGCAGGAAGCCAAGCTCGACCACCTTGCCTATGGTGGCGTCGACCTGATCGATCAGGCGGGCTTCATTGCTGCCATCAGGCAGGAAGACCCGTATCAGCTCGACGATGTCCTCGCGGGACAGCACCAGCCGGGTATCGCCGCCACCAGCGTCGGACTCCGCCATGCGCTTGCGCAGCAGGGCCAGCATGAGGCTGACAGGGTATGACAGGGCTCGCCGCGCAACCAGGCGCGGCAGTGGCGCCCGGGCATCGCCCTCTTCCGGTGTCGCGCGGCCCCTGAAATAGGCGTACCCTTCGGCTTCATCGAGCACCAGGTCGAGCAGCAGCACGGCCGCCTGTTCGCGCACACGGGCCTGCAGACCCATCAGGCTGGACCACAGCAACGGGTCGTCTTGACGATAGAGCACGCCCTTGAGCAGGTGCACCATCAGCCGCGACAACTCGGGTACTGCCGAAGAAGGCGCATTGCGCTCGAGTGCGCCGCTGTCATCGGGCGCATCGAGGCCGTCGGGGAAGTCGTCGGGCGAGGAAGGCATCGTGGTTTTCATGGGTTCATTGTGCAGCAAACGGCTTTCAGCGGGTGAAGATCACACGCGGCATGCGGGCCCGGCGCAGGATGTCTGACCCTGCAGCATCCTGCGTGACCCATTCGATCGTGTCCTGCGTGCTTTCATCTATGGTGGCCCTGAGGCCTTCGGTTCGGGTCGGGTGGCCATGGGCCAGTTCGAGCCAGGCGACCAGTTCTGCCAGCCCTTGTTGCAGGGGCTGTGTCTCGAGCAGGGCGCGCAGGGTGATCTGGCGCTCCTGGCGCAAGGCGTGCCGTACCGTCTGGTACAGACGTGCCCTGTCGATGACGTGCTGATCGAACAGGCGTGTGGTGTCGATTTCGCTGGCATCGCCGGCCTGCAGCACGATTTCTGCCAGCCGGGGGCGGATGCCGGGCGTGTACAGGGGGCGCTCGAGCGGCAGGGTGATGTCCACACCCATGCGATCGATCTGCATCACGTTGCCTTTGGGCGGGGTGGTGCGCAGGGCCAGTGCCCTGGCCTCGATGTTGCGCAGCAGATCGAGAATGCGGCGGTTTTCGTGGAAGGCACGGTCATCCAGGAACCGGCGCAATTGCTGTGACAACTGGGCAACGGTGCGCTGGGTGTGCTCGCCGGCTTCGAGCCAGTCGTGGTGAACCCGGCGCAGACGCGGTTCGGGCTCCAGCGCCTGCACTGAAGGCAGGCCGAGGATGTGGTCGAGCCGCTCGGACAGTTCTTCCTGGCGGCGGCTGGACATCAGGAAATCCCAGAAGGCGTGGAAGCTGCGGCCCTGGTCGGAATCGCCGATGGCATCGCGCTTACCCATGATGTCATCGAGCAGGGCCCCCTTGCTGCCTTCCCAGAGCGCGATCTTTTCCCGGACGCTGCGATCCAGTTGGCGAAAATTGTGTTCGACCTGCCGGAAATCGCTCAGGAGTTCACGCGCCAGTTGCTGGAACTGCAGGAAACGGTCCTTGATGGCCGTGTCATCCAGCAGGGGGACATCGCCCGCCAGTACCCGGGCGATGTCGCCGTCGATCTCGCTGCGCTTGCGGCGCAGGTCGGCCAGCCGCCGGGCAGGGTCGGTTTCGGTGCCCGTGCTGATCTGTTCGAGCAGCGCAAACAGCGTCAGCAGGCGGGATTCTGTTCCCACGAAAGGCCGTTCGGTCAGCGAGACCAGCCAGGCGATGGCTTTTTCAGTGGCGGGCGTCAGGTCGAACTGCGCTTCGTCCGTGCCCGGTCTGTAGAACTTGCGCAGCCACCCCTTGTCCGGGGCGCACCAGTCATTCAGATAATCGGTTGCACTTTTTGGGTAAGCCTCGGCGCCGAGCTGTTCGCGCAGGGCGAACAATTCATCTTCGAGCATTTCGGCCAGATCGGCTTCGCTCATGGTGCGCACGTTGGGGACGATGAAGACCCGATGCAGAAAACTGGCCACCAGGGGGGCGTGGGGCGAGGCCAGCAAGCGCCAGGCGGGGTTGTGATCCCGGAAAGCCGTGAGGGTGGAATGATCGAGCGCCATCAGAGTCTGCCGTCCGCATGCCCGGATTATCGCATGAAGACCCGCTGGCCCGGTTTCTGGTGCATAGCCCCGCCTCGTGATTCTGTGGCAAAATACTGTTCATACATACAGTATTCGTCACCATTCGGGCCACCATGAATCAAGCTGCCTTTTCATTTTCTGCTGCGCCGGCACCGCGCCCGGCCACTGTGGCAGGGGCCATGCAGTCGGTGTCCGCCATCCAGGGGGTGTGGCGTGGCACCGAAATCAGTCGTGCGCCTGCCGCCGTGGTGCCTACGGGCTGGGCGCAACTGGATTGCGAACTGCCAGGGGGCGGCTGGCCCTGCCAGTCGCTCGTCGAAGTCCTGGCTGCGCAACCTGCCATCCTCGAATGGCGCCTGCTGGGTCCTGCGCTGCGCCAGCGTGCCGCGCAGGGCGGGCAGGTGGTCGTGGTCGGGCCGCCTCACCAGCCCGGCCTGCCGGGGTTGCAACAGATCGGGCTCGAGACACGCCGTTTCGTCTGGGTCCAGGCACAGACGCCCGCCGAGCGGCTCTGGGTCACCGAGCAGCTGATCCGGGCCAATGCCTGTGGCGCCATCATTGCCTGGTTGCCACAGGCGCGGCCCGAACACATCCGGCGCCTGCAGGTCTGTGCGCAGTCCAATCAGGGGCTGGTGTTCCTGTGCAGGCCGGCCTGCTGCCCGATTGGGTGCTTCAGCTGCACATTCTCAAGCGCCGTGGCCCCACGCTCCACCAGCCGATTGCCTTGCCGTCCATACCCGGCGCCCTGGCCTCGGTCCTCACACCCCGCCTGCTGCATCCCGGCCAGCCGTTTTCCCGCGAGGTACCTGTCCATGCTGTGGGCTGCCCTGTCCTTGCCCTGCACGCCCGGCGCAACCCCACCGCCCAATGAGGCCCTGCATGCGCTGGCGATCTGGGCCTTGCAGTTCACCCCTCGGGTTGCCATCGCCGATGAGGCCGTGGTCCTCGAAGCCGAGGCCAGCACGCGCCTGTTTGGCGGGCGCCGCGCGCTGCACGAGCGCATCGCTGCCGAAGGCCGCGAGATGGGCATGGCGGCACTTGCCTGGGCGCCCAACAGCCTGGCTGCACTGGCCTGTGTCCGTGCCGGGGTGCTCAACGGGGTACGCCAGCCGCTGCAGCAGGTTCTGGATCCCCTGCCCATGGATGTATTGACGGCCGTCCGGCCGCACCGGCTCACCCTGGCGCAGCTGGGGTGTCATACCCTGGGCGATGTGCACGGTCTGCCACGCGGTGGTCTCAACCGGCGTTTTGGCCGGGTGCTTCTCGATGCGCTCGACCAGGCCTACGGTCTGCGCCCCGAGGTTCATCACTGGGTCGAACTCCCGGACACCTTCCATGCTCGGCTCGAACTGGTCACACGCGTAGACGCCGCCCCGGTATTGCTGTTCGGTGCGCGCCGCCTGCTGGTGCAGCTGTGCGGCTGGCTGGCGGCACGGCATGCGGGCATTGCGGCGTTCACGCTGCACTGGGCGCATGATGTCGCGCGCGCACATCAGGCAGGCGAAGCCGGTGAACTGACCATCCGCACGGCGCAGCCGATGCGCGAGGTCGAACACCTGTGCCGGCTGCTGGCCGAACATCTGGCCCGTGTCAGGCTGCAGGCCCCGGTGGGTGAACTGGCCCTCGAGGCGCTCGAGGTCGTGCCGTTGCCGGCGCACAGCGCCTCGCTGCTGCCCGACGGGCAGGCGGTTGGCGGATCACTGGCCCGGGTGCTCGAGCGTATTGCGGCCCGTCTGGGCCCCGGGCGGGTGTGGCAGCCGGTGCTGTGCGAAGACCATCGTCTCGAATGGATGCAGCACTGGCAGCCGGCACCGCAGCCGGTGCCCGGGCCCCAGGCTGCCCCTCCCCGGATACCACAGCCAGGTTTCATCCTGTCCGAGCCCCTGCAACTCGCGGTGCACGGCAACCGCCCCATCTACCAGGGGCCGCTCAGGCTGCTGGCGGGGCCCCATCGCATCGAAGGCGGCTGGTGGCATCGGGTCGATGAGGCCACCAACCACCATGTCGAGCGCGATTACTGGGTGGCATTCAGTCAGTATGCGGGGGTGCTCTGGATCTATCAGGTGCGCCTGGCCGGGGATGCCACCGCCTGGTACCTGCATGGGATATTTGCCTGAGGATCCCATGGTCACTGCATCGTCCTTCCTGCCGGCGTCCTCGGCCCTGCCAGGCTATGCCGAGCTCAGGTGCCTGAGCAACTTCTCGTTCCTGCGCGGTGCAAGCCACCCTGAAGAACTGGTCGAACGCGCCTGGCAACTGGGCTACAGCGCGCTGGCCCTGACCGACGAATGCTCGCTGGCCGGCATGGTGCGTGCCCATGTGGCTGCCCGGGCCCATGGTCTGAAACTGCTGGTGGGCAGCCAGTTCGAGGTCTGTGCCAGCGTGCCGCCCGGTCCGTTCACGCTGGTTGTGATGGCCTGCAACGGCAATGGGTACGGCAATCTGTGCGAATTCATCACCCGCCTGCGGCGTGCCTCACCAACCAAGGGGCAATATCAGTTGCGGGCCGACGATGTCGATCCGCAGGCCCTGGCAGATTGCGTCGTGCTCGTTGCGGCCCATCGAACGGCCTCGACCGAACAGCTTCTGGCGGTGGCGCGCTGGCTGCTGGATCGTTTCATGGGGCGCTGCTGGCTGGCGGCAGAGCTGTTGTGCAGCCTCGATGACGAAATGTGGCTGCACCGTCTGCACGAAGTCAGTGCACTGACGGCCATTCCGCTGGTGGCCTGTGGTGATGTCCACATGCATGTGCGCTCGCGCAAGATGCTGCAGGACATTCTTGCCGCGATTCGCCTGGGCAAGCCGCTTGCGCGCTGCGGATACGGCCTGCAGCCGAATGCCGAGCGGCACCTGCGTTCGCGCCTGCGCCTGGCCCGGATCTATCCGGCCGAACTGCTGGCCGAGACCCTGAGGGTGGCCGCACGCTGTGATTTCAATCTCGATGAACTGCGTTACCAGTATCCCGACGAGGTCGTGCCGTCAGGGGACACCCCGGCCAGCCATTTGCGTCGCCTCACCTACGAAGGCGCAGGGCGGCGCTGGCCAGATGGCATTGCCGCCAAAGTACAGGGGCAGATCGAGCACGAACTGGCGTTGATCACCGAACTCGGCTATGAGCCCTATTTTCTCACCGTGGCCGATATCGTGGCCTTTGCGCGCTCGCGCCAGATCCTCTGCCAGGGGCGCGGCAGTGCGGCCAACTCGGTGGTCTGCTATTGCCTTGGCATCACCGAAGTGGATCCCGCCCGCATGGCCGTGCTGTTCGAGCGCTTCATCAGTCGCGAGCGCAATGAGCCTCCCGACATCGATGTGGATTTCGAGCACGAGCGGCGCGAAGAGGTCATCCAGTACCTGTATCGCAAGTATGGCCGCACGCGCGCGGCCCTGACCGCCGTGGTGATCCGCTACCGGCCTAAAAGTGCCATCCGTGACGTGGGCAAGGCGCTGGGTTTCGATGCGGCCGTTCTGGATGTGCTGGCGCGCGGGCAGCGCTGGTGGGATGGTCGCGAGATCGCGCCCGAGCGGCTGCTCGAGGCAGGTCTGTCACCCGATAGCCTCGGGGTACGCCAGCTATTGCGCTTTGCCGGGCAACTGGTGGGTTTCCCCCGTCATCTGGGCCAGCATGTGGGGGGCTTCGTGCTCACGCGCGGGCCGTTGGCGCGCATGGTGCCGATCGAGAATGCCGCCATGGAAGGCCGCACCGTGATCGAATGGGACAAGAACGATCTCGATGAGATGGGCCTGCTCAAGGTGGATGTGCTCGCTCTGGGCATGCTCACGGCCATCCGCAAGGCCCTGGCCCTGATCGGCGAGCGCAAGGGTGGCGTGTTCGAGTTGCAGGACATCCCGGCCGAAGACCCCGAAACCTACGATATGATCTGCCGTGCGGACACCATCGGCGTGTTCCAGATCGAAAGCCGCGCGCAGATGAGCATGCTGCCGCGCCTGCGGCCGCGGTGCTACTACGATCTGGTCATCGAAGTGGCCATCATCCGCCCGGGGCCGATCCAGGGCAACATGGTCCATCCTTATCTCAACAGGCGCCAGGGCAGGGCGCCCGTGCGCTATCCCGGCGAAGCCCTGCGCGAGGCGCTGGGCCGTACCCTCGGGGTCCCCATTTTTCAGGAACAGGTGATGCAGGTTGCCGTGCTCGCGGCCGGGTTCACCCCCGGCGAGGCCGACCAGTTGCGTCGTTCCATGGCGGCATGGCGGCACAGCGGCAACCTCGATGCATATCATGCCCGGCTGGTCGATGGCATGCTGGCCCGTGGCTATGAACGTGCTTTTGCCGAGTCGATCTTCGAGCAGATCCGGGGTTTTTCAGAATACGGCTTTCCGGAAAGCCACGCGGCCAGCTTTGCGTTGCTGGTTTATGCGTCATGCTGGATCAAGCGGCACCACCCGGCCGAGTTCCTGGCCGCCATGCTCAACAGCCAGCCGCTGGGTTTCTACAGCCCCGATCAGCTCGTGCAGGACGCACGTCGGCATGGCGTGCAGGTGCGTGCGGCCGATGTGCTGGCAAGCGATTGGGACTGCACCCTCGAAGGGGCAGGGGATCCGCCGGTGGTGCGGCTGGGCTTGCGCATGGTTTCCGGGCTGCCGCAGGCCGCCGTGGGGCGCATCATGGCCGCGCGCGCCCAGGCCTTGTTCGTGGACGCCGAAGATCTGGCCCGGCGCGCGGCGCTGGCCACCCACGAGATGCGCCGGCTGGCGGGGGCGGACGCCCTGGCCAGCCTGTCAGGCCATCGGCGCCAGCAGGTCTGGGACGCTTCGGTGCCCAGTGCCATCCCCCGGCTCTTGCGCGATGCGCCCATCGTCGAAGAAGGCCTCGAATTGCCGCCCGCCCCAGAGGGCGAAGAAATTGTGTTCGATTACGCGAGCACGGGCCTGACGCTGCGCCGTCATCCGCTCGAGCTGCTGCGGCCGCTGTTGCGCAAGCGTCGCCTGCAAAGCGCACACGAACTCCAGGGCCTGGCCAACGGCAGTCGGGTACGCTGCTGCGGTATCGTCACGCTGCGCCAGCAGCCGCGCACGGCCAAGGGCGTAGTCTTCATTTCGCTCGAAGATGAAACCGGGGTGGTGCAGGTCATCGTCTGGCAGACGCTGCGCGAACGCCAGCGCGCCGAACTGCTGCAATCCAGGCTGCTGGCGGTGCATGGCCGCTGGCAGCGTCAGGATGGGGTGTGCAATGTGGTGGCGACGCGTCTCGCCGATCTCACCCCGCTGCTCGGGCGGCTGGCCGACGGGGCCAGCAAGAGTCGCGATTTTCATTGAGCCGTCTGGCAGGCGCCCCGAACCCGCCGGCATATCCCTGTTAAAATCAGTTTGGCGGGCCCCTTCGCATGGTTCGGCGGTCAACCTGGTCAGGTCGGGAACGAAGCAGCCACAGCCGTGCAGAACCAGTGCCGAAGTCAGGCTCGCCTCTTTGTTTTCCTTCTGGCAAGGCGCCTGTGAGCTATCTCGTTCTGGCGCGCAAATGGCGCCCCCGCACTTTCGAGACCCTGGTTGGCCAGGAACACGTGGTCCGTGCGCTCACCCATGCGCTGTCGTCCGGTCGGCTGCACCATGCGTGGCTGTTCACGGGCACCCGGGGTGTGGGCAAGACCACGCTGTCGCGCATTCTGGCCAAGTCGCTCAATTGCGAACAGGGGGTCACCGCACAGCCCTGTGGCCATTGCCAGGCGTGCACCGAAATCGATGCCGGGCGCTATGTCGATTACATCGAACTGGATGCCGCCTCCAATCGGGGGGTCGATGAAATGACCCAGTTGCTCGAGCAGGCCATTTATGCGCCTTCAGCGGGGCGCTACAAGGTCTACATGATCGACGAAGTCCACATGCTGACCGGCCATGCCTTCAACGCCATGCTCAAGACGCTCGAAGAGCCGCCCGGGCACGTCAAGTTCATCCTGGCCACCACGGATCCCCAGAGGATTCCTGTCACGGTACTGTCACGCTGCCTGCAGTTCAACCTCAAGCAGATGACGGTGCCGGCCATGGCCGAGCACCTGGCCCATGTGCTCGAAGACGAATCCATCGAGGCCGAACCCCAGGCCCTGCGCCTGCTGGCGCAGGCGGCGGCAGGCTCCATGCGCGACGCCCTGTCGCTGGCCGACCAGGCAATTTCATATGCGGCGGGCCCGCTCACGGCCGCTGTGGTGGGCGAGATGCTGGGCACGCTCGATCAGCATCAGCTGGTGCGGCTGGCGCAGGCACTGGCGGCACATGATGCGGCCGGTGTGCTGGCCGTGGCCGATGATCTCCTGGCGCGCGGTCTGTCCTTTCGGGCTGCACTGGGCGATCTGGCCACCTTGCTGTCGCGGGTGGCCATGACCCGGCAACTGGGCCAGGCGCCCGCAGACGACCCGCAGGCCGATGATCTCATGGCTTTGGCCGGGCGCCTCTCGCCGGATGTCCTGCAACTGTTCTACACGGTTGCCGTGCACAGCCGGGCCGAGCTCGCCCTGGCGCCCGACGAATATGCCGGCTTTGTCATGGCCTGCCTGCGCATGCTGGCCCTGGTGCCGGCACCAGAAGCCGCCACCGCGGATATGGCCAATGCGGGGCAGCATCCCGGGTCATCCGAACCGTCTGAACCGTCTGAACCGTCTGAACCGTCTGAATCGTCTGAATCGTCTGAATCGTCTGAATCGCCCATCTCGTCCGGTAAGCCTGACGGTTCTACAGTGGCGTCCACAAAAGGCGCCGATACGGCTGAAATGCCTCCAGGTCGAGCTTTGCCCGAGCCGCCCTTGCCCGGGCCATCCCGGGCCAGGCAGACCCCACGGTCAGCGCAGATCCCGCCGTCAGAGCAGGCTACAGCCGAAAAGGAAGCGTCGAAAGACGCCGCTGACACCGGGCATTCTCTGGGCCCGGATTCTGCAGGCCCGGACCCCGTCCGGATAGCGCCCCGCGAGCATGCTGCTCCAGTTCGGGACATCGCCGTCGAACCGCCCGAGCGCGCTGTTGCAGTTCAGGGCATCACCGTCGAGCCCATTCCAGGCCATGCTCCAGCCCAGCACGCCCCCACAGAAATCGATGGCCCGCCCTGGGATCTGGATGACGACCCGATCCCGGATGCCGATTTTGCTGCAGCCATGCCGGATGACCCGGTGGATCTGCCGATCCGGTCTGCCGAGCTGTCTGCCGAACTTGCAGGGGGCCGGCGCAGCCGGGTACGGTCGAAGAAACCGGCTCCAGACCCCGCTGCCATGACCCCGCAGGCCTGGCCCGAACTGGCTGCGCGCCTGCCCGTGACCGGTGCCGCCCGCGCGCTCGCCCTGAACAGTGAATGGGTGGCGGCCGATGACACGCAGATCCGTCTGCGGGTGGCGATTCGCACGCTATCGGGCGGGGGCGGGCAGGAACGCCTGCGTACGGTCCTCTCCGAACACTACGCGCGCGTCCTGCGCCTCGCCATCGAATACGGTGAAACGGGCGAGGATACGGCGCATGCGGTCAGCGAGGCGGAACAGGCCCGCCGCCAGGATGATGCCGAGCGTGCCGCCGAAGGCCACCCCCTGGTACAGGCTCTGGGCAAGCAGTTTGGCGCCCGGATCATTCCTGGCTCGGTACGCCCGGCCTGAAGCCATGGCCCATTTTTAGTCGAACGACACGAGAACCCTGAAATGATGAAGAACCAGATTGCCGGCCTGATGCGCCAGGCGCAGCAAATGCAGGAAAACATGAAGAAGGCCCAGGATGCCCTGGCTGATGTCCTGGTCGAAGGCGCAGCAGGCGGTGGGCTGGTCAAGGTGAGCATGAACTGCAAGTATGACGTCAAGCGGGTCACCATCGACCCCACGCTGTTCGATGACGACCGCGACATGATCGAAGACCTGGTGGCCGCCGCATTCAATGATGCCCAGCGCAAGGCAGAAGCCACGGCCCAGGAAAAGATGGCCTCCGTGACCGCCGGCATGTCCTTGCCCGCAGGCATGAAGCTGCCCTTCTGATGCCCGCTCCGCTGTCCGAACCCGAACCCCTGCGGGTACTGGTCGAGGCCCTGCGTGCCTTGCCCGGCGTCGGGGTGCGCACCGCAAGGCGCATGGCCTACCACCTGCTGCAGCACAATCCACAGGCTGCGGTCCAGTTGGGTGCTGCCTTGCAGGGGGCGGTCGAAGGCCTGCAGCACTGTCAGCAATGCCACTCGTTTTCGCAGGAGCCGGTGTGCCCGGTCTGTCGCGATGCCGAACGGGATGCCTCATTGCTGTGCGTGGTCGAAAGCCCGGCTGACCAGCAGGTGATCGAATCCAGCCATGGCTATGACGGCCTGTACTACGTCTTGATGGGGCGGCTGGCGCCGCTCGAAGGGGTGGGCCCCGAACAGGTCCGTTTTGCCGAACTGCGTGCCCGGGCGACCGATGGTGTCGTGCGGGAAGTCATTCTGGCCACCAGCTTCACGGCCGAGGGCGAAACTACCGCCTATTACCTGGCCGACATGCTGCGCGCCCAGGGGCTGAAGGTCAGCCGCCTGGCGCGTGGCGTACCCAGCGGCAGCGAGCTCGAATACGTGGATGCCGGGACCCTGGCCTGGGCCCTGATGGAGCGGCGCGGAACCTGAACGGGCTCAAGGGTTCGTTGGTATAGCGCGAAACCCAGGTGGGTGGCGGGCGGGCGGGTTCAAGGGCCTGTTGCGCGCCCTGCGCCCAGCAGAGCATCCAGCTGCAGGGCGTCGGCCGTGAACAGGCGGATGCCCTCGGCCAGTTTTTCGGTGGCCATGGCATCCTGGTTGAGTTGCGTGCGAAAAGCCACTTCGTTGCTGGCCTGCCACTCGGGCGCCTGCGTCTTGGCCTGATCGGCACCGAGCCGTGCGGGCAGTGGATCGGTGCTGGCCGCCAGTTCGGCCATCAGCGCCGGGCTGATGGTGAGCAGATCGCAGCCTGCCAGCGCGCGGATCTGGCCGATGTTGCGGAAACTGGCCCCCATGATCTGGGTGCCCAGGTTGTAGGCCTTGAAATAATGGTAGATGCGGGTGACGGACTGTACGCCGGGGTCGTTCGCGCCGGCATGCGCGGCTTCATCCCAGGTGGCCCCGGCTGCCTTTTTGTGCCAGTCGTAGATGCGGCCCACGAACGGCGAAATCAGCGTGACGCCAGCCTGGGCACAGGCAATGGCCTGTGGCAATGAAAACAGCAGGGTCAGGTTGCAGTGTATGCCTTCGGTTTCAAGTACCCGTGCCGCCTGTATGCCTTCCCAGGTCGAGGCCAGCTTGATCAATACCCGATCGCGGGTGATGCCGGCTGCCTCGTAGAGCGCGATGATGTGGCGCGCCCGCTCGATGCTGGTCTGGCTGTCGAAGGACAGCCGGGCGTCAACCTCGGTCGAGACCCGGCCGGGCACGATGGCCAGGATTTCACGCCCGAACGCCACCAGCAGGTGATCGAGTTGTTCGGACAGACTGGCCGTGTGGTGATCGCGCAGGACCTGGTCGAGCAGGGGACGGTACCGTTCCTGCTGCACGGCCTTCAGGATCAGCGTCGGGTTGGTGGTGGCGTCGGTGGGCTGCCAGGCCTGCATGGCGTCGAAGTCGCCCGTGTCGGCGACCACGGTGGTCAGTGCGCGCAGCGCATCCAGTTGATGGGGCATGTTGCAATAAACCTGTGATTTGAAAACTGTTCAATGGGCAAGCGCCGGACTACGCGGGGCAACCGATGGAGTGCATCGGGCGCACTGTATAATGCGAAGGTTTAACATCCGTTTCGCATCCGGGGTCATATCTTGCTGCCGTCAATCTTTCCCGAGGGGCCTGCCGGTCACTCACCAGCAATTCTTGCCTTGGCTGACGGTACCATATTCCGGGGCGTATCCATAGGTGCGCAAGGTTATGCCGTTGCCGAGGTCGTCTTCAACACGGCCATGACGGGCTACCAGGAGATCCTCACCGATCCCAGCTACAGTGGCCAGATCGTCACATTCACCTATCCGCATATCGGCAACACCGGTGTGAATGACGAAGACGTGGAATCCGATCGCGTCCACGCAGCCGGGCTGGTGGTGCGCGATTGCCCGGCCCGGATGTCGAATTTTCGGGCGGTGCGCAGTCTGCCCGAATATCTGCAGGCCGAAGGCATCGTCGCCATTTCAGGTATCGACACGCGCAAGCTCACGCGCATTTTGCGCGATCGCGGGGCCCAGGGGGCCTGCCTGTTCGTTGGTGATGATATCGAGCGGGCTGTCGAACTGGCACGCAGTTTCGGTGGCATGGAAGGCCAGGATCTCGCCCTGAAGGTCAGCACCCCCAGCGCAGCCACCTGGGAACAGGGCACCTGGCAACTGGGCGGTGGTTATCAGGCATCGGGCCAGCCGCTCTACGAAGTCATTGCCTACGATTATGGCATCAAGGCCAACATCCTGCGCCTGCTGGCCGACCGGGGCTGCCGCATTACGCTGGTGCCGGCCACCACGCCGGTGGCAGAGGTCCTGGCCCGCCAGCCCGATGGCGTATTCCTGTCCAATGGGCCCGGTGATCCGGCGGCCTGCGACTACGCGGCACAGGCCAGCAAGGCCATCATCGAGCGCGGTATTCCGCTGTTCGGCATCTGCCTGGGTCAGCAGGTGCTCGGGTTGACCCTGGGCGGGCGCACGGTCAAGATGAAATCGGGCCATCATGGGGCCAACCACCCCGTACAGGAACTGGCCACCGGGCGCGTGTTCATCACCAGCCAGAATCATGGTTTCACCGTCGATGGCGACAGCCTGCCCGCCAATGCGCGCGTCACCCATGTGTCGCTGTTCGACGGCAGCCTGCAGGGCTTCGAACTCACCGACAAACCCGTGTTCTGCTTCCAGGGGCACCCTGAAGCCAGCCCCGGGCCGCACGACATCAATGTGCTGTTCGACAAATTCATCGAACTCATGACGCAGTACAAGGCCCAGGCGGCGCATCAAGCATAAGCATCCCGATCAAAGCATCCCGATCAAGCACAAGCATCCCGATCAAGCATCCCGGCCATCCCACATGCCCAAACGTTCAGACATCCAAAGCATCCTCATCATCGGGGCCGGCCCCATCATCATCGGCCAGGCTTGCGAATTCGATTATTCAGGCGCTCAGGCCTGCAAGGCCCTGAAGGCCGACGGTTTTCGCACCATTCTGGTGAACAGCAATCCGGCCACCATCATGACCGACCCCGATACGGCCGACGTCACCTATATCGAACCCATCACCTGGCAGGCGCTCGAAAAAATCATTGCCATCGAGAAGCCCGACGCGGTGCTGCCCACCATGGGTGGCCAGACGGCCCTGAACTGCGCCCTGGATCTGGCCCGTCACGGGGTGCTCGAGCGCCATGGGGTCGAGCTGATCGGCGCCAATGCCGAGGCCATCGAAAAAGCCGAAGATCGCCTCAAGTTCAAGGATGCCATGACGGCCATCGGGCTCGAGTCGGCCAAGTCGGGCATTGCGCACAGCATGGATGACGCCTGGGCCGTACAGAAGCGGATTGCAGCCGAGCTGGGCAATTCCGGCTTTCCCATGGTGGTGCGCCCCAGCTTCACCCTGGGCGGCACGGGCGGCGGCATCGCCTATAACGCCGAAGAGTTCGAGACCATCTGCCGCAGGGGGCTCGAAGCGTCTCCCACGCACGAGCTGCTGATCGAAGAATCGCTGCTGGGCTGGAAAGAATTCGAGATGGAGGTGATTCGCGATTGTGTTGACAATTGCATCATTGTCTGCTCGATCGAGAACCTCGATCCCATGGGGGTGCATACGGGCGATTCGATCACCGTGGCGCCTGCCCAGACGCTGACCGACAAGGAATACCAGGTGATGCGCGATGCCTCGATCGCCATCCTGCGCGAGATCGGTGTCGATACGGGTGGCTCGAACGTGCAGTTCGCGGTCAACCCCGACAACGGCCGGCTGATCGTGATCGAGATGAATCCACGGGTCTCGCGCTCGTCGGCCCTGGCCTCCAAGGCAACCGGATTTCCCATTGCCAAGGTGGCGGCCCGTCTGGCCGTGGGCTACACGCTCGATGAACTGGACAACGAGATCACGGGCGGGGCCACGCCGGCCTCGTTCGAGCCTGCCGTGGATTACGTGGTGGTCAAGGTGCCGCGTTTCGCCTTCGAGAAATTCCCGCAGGCCGATTCTCGCCTGACCACACAGATGAAATCGGTGGGCGAGGTCATGGCCATCGGCCGGACCTTCCAGGAATCCTTCCAGAAGGCACTGCGCGGGCTCGAGGTCGGGGTGGATGGCCTGAACCAGATGACCACCGATCGCGAGCGCCTGCAGATCGAACTGGGCGAGCCCGGGCCCGAACGCATCTGGTACGTGGGCGATGCCTTCGCGCAGGGCTTCAGCCTCGACGAAGTCCACCAGCTCACGCGTATCGACCCCTGGTTTCTGGCACAGATCAAGGAAATCGTCGACATCGAACTGGCGCTCGAGCCGCGCACCCTGTCGGAAATCGACGAAGCCACCATGCGCGAGCTCAAGCGTCGTGGTTTCTCCGACCGGCGTCTGGCCTGGCTGCTCGATACGACCGAGGCCGAAGTTCGCAAGCAGCGGCACCAGATGAACGTGCGCCCGGTCTACAAGCGGGTCGATACCTGCGCGGCCGAGTTTCCCACGACCACCGCGTACCTGTACTCCACCTACGAAGACGAAGACGAATCCCGCCCCAGCGACCGCCAGAAAATCATCGTCCTGGGGGGCGGGCCCAACCGGATCGGCCAGGGCATCGAATTCGACTACTGCTGCGTGCATGCGGCCATCGCCCTGCGCGAAGATGGCTTCGAAACCATCATGGTCAACTGCAACCCGGAAACGGTCTCCACGGACTACGATACCTCCGATCGCCTGTATTTCGAGCCGCTGACGCTGGAAGACGTGCTCGAAATCGTGCACAAGGAAAACCCGCTGGGGGTCATCGTTCAGTACGGGGGCCAGACGCCCCTCAAGCTGGCTCGTGCGCTCGAGGCCAACGGGGTGCCCATCATCGGCACCAGCCCCGATTCGATCGACGTGGCCGAAGATCGCGAACGCTTCCAGAAGCTGCTCAACAAGCTGGGGTTGCGCCAGCCGGCCAACCGCACAGCCCGCACCGAAGGCGAGGCCCTGGCGCTGGCTGCAGAGATCGGCTATCCGCTGGTGGTGCGCCCCAGCTACGTGCTGGGCGGGCGCGCCATGGAAATCGTGCACGAACCCCAGGATCTCGAACGCTACATGCGCGAGGCCGTCAAGGTCAGCAATGACTCGCCTGTCCTGCTGGATCATTTTCTGAACAATGCCACCGAAGTCGATGTCGACTGCCTGGCCGATGGCGAGCATGTCATCATCGGCGGGGTGATGGAGCACATCGAGCAGGCTGGCGTACATTCGGGCGATTCGGCCTGCAGCCTGCCACCCTATTCGCTGTCGCCCGACACGGTGCAGGAAATCAGGCGCCAGACCACCCTCATGGCGCGTGCGCTGAACGTCAAGGGGCTGATGAACGTGCAGTTCGCCATCCAGGAGGGCGAAGTGTATGTCCTTGAGGTCAACCCGCGGGCCTCGCGCACAGTACCGTTTGTCTCCAAGGCCACTGGCAGCGCGCTGGCAAAGATTGCCGCGCGGGTCATGGCGGGCCGCAGCCTCGCGGCGCAAGGGGTGCATGCGGTGCCCGAGCCCCGCTACTACTGCGTCAAGGAAGCCGTCTTCCCCTTCATCAAGTTTCCAGGGGTGGATACGATTCTGGGGCCCGAGATGAAATCCACGGGCGAAGTCATGGGGGTGGGCGAATCCTTCGGCGAGGCCTTCGTCAAGTCGCAGATCGCAGCCGGCGCCTGGCTGCCCGAAGCCGGCCAGGTGTTCATCAGCGTGCGCGACCAGGACAAGCCGCGCGCCGTCGAGGTGGCCCGCGGCCTGGCCGACATGGGGTTCGATCTGGTGGCCACGCGCGGTACGGCCGATGTCATCGAAGCGGTTGGCCTGGCGGTGAAACGTGTCAACAAGGTCACTGAAGGCCGCCCCAATATTGCCGACATGCTCAAGAATGGCGAGATCGCCATGGTGATCAATACGGTCGAAGAGCGCCGCAATGCAATCGCCGACTCGCGCACCATACGCATCCAGTCACTGGCCAACAGGGTCACGTTTTTCACCACCATTGCGGGGGCTTGCGCGGCGGTCGAGGGCCTGCAGTACCTGCGCCACGGTGATGGCCTGACCGTGTATGCGCTGCAGGCCATGCACGCGGGCTGAGGGCTGCATCTGCCACCCGAAGGCAGCGCCGGCCATCCGAGGGCAGCGTCTGCCAGTCCGCCCCGAAGGCCAGCCGCCCTGCCAGAAATATCCCTACTGGCAGCCGATATACCGTACCATTCCCATGGCATCGGCCCCGCTCATTGTGGCGGGGCTTTTTGAATCGATCCCGGTGGAGCACGTCCCTATGTCACAGAACTATTTTCCCCGCTGGCGCCTGGTCTCCGGTACGGCCCGGGGGGCAGTGGTCCAGCCCGATGAGACCATGCCCTTGCCGCAAACCGTGGCCATGGGGGCCCAGCATGTCGTGGCCATGTTCGGCTCCACGATTCTCGCGCCGCTCATCATGGGCTTTGACCCCAACATGGCGATCCTCATGTCCGGCGTGGGGACGCTCGTCTTCTTTCTGTTCGTGGGTGGGCGGGTGCCCAGTTACCTGGGCTCCAGCTTCGCCTTCATCGGGGGGGTGCTGGCGGTTACGGGCTACGCCGGCAGCGGCCCCAACGTCAACATGGGCGTGGCGCTGGGGGCGATCGTGGTCTGCGGCTTCCTGTATGCGCTCATCGGGCTGCTGGTGATGTGGGTGAATGCCCGCCAGGGGGGTGCCGCCGAGTGGATCGACCGCTGGATGCCCCCCGTGGTGACGGGCGCGGTGGTGGCCGTCATCGGCCTGAACCTGGCGCCGATTGCCGCCAAGGGTGCCATGGGCGGCAGCCTGTTCGAGGCCCTCATGGCCTTGTTGACCATTCTGTGCGTCGGCGGCGTGGCGGTGTATACGCGCGGCCTGGTGCAACGGCTGCTGATTCTGGTAGGGCTGCTGGTGGCCTGTGTGCTCTATGCCGTGCTGGCCAACGTCATGGGTCTGGGCGCGCCCATCGATTTTTCGGCGATCGGCGCCGCGCCCTGGCTGGGCCTGCCCCAGGTGACCGCGCCCGTGTTCGAATGGCACGCCATAGGCGTGATTGCGCCGGTGGCCATCATCCTCGTGGCCGAGAACCTCGGCCATATCAAGGCGGTCAGTGCGATGACCGGACAGAATCTCGACCGTTATCTGGGCCGGGCCTTCCTGGGTGACGGGGTGGCGACCATGATTTCCGGCTCCTTCGGGGGCACCGGGGTCACCACGTATGCCGAGAACATCGGCGTCATGACCGTCACCCGGATCTATTCGACCCTGGTGTTCGTGGTGGCGGCGCTGGTGGCGCTCCTGCTGGGGTTCTCGCCCAAGTTCGGGGCGGTCATACAGGCCATTCCGGGGCCGGTGCTGGGTGGCATGTCCATCGTGGTCTTTGGCCTGATCGCGATTGCCGGGGCGCGCATCTGGGTTGTCAACCAGGTCGACTTCAGCGACAATCGCAACCTGATCGTGGCCGCCGTCACCTTGATCCTCGGGGCTGGCAACTTTGCGCTCGAACTGGGCGGGTTTCGCCTCGATGGCATTGGCACCGCCACCTTCGGGGCCATTTTTCTGCATGCCATATTGCGCGGCAGGGCTTGATTTTTTCAAACGGAATGCCCACAATACATCACAGCACCCCGGGTTCTGCCGGGGTTTTTCGCATGTATCCATAAAAGCAAGGCGTCCCGCGCATGGGGCGTTTTCATTTTCGAGTCCACACCATGTCTGCGATCCCCCTGACCGCTCGCGGGGCTGAGCGCCTGCAAGCCGAACTGCAACGTCTCAAGACGGTTGAACGTCCTGATGTCATCAATGCCATTGCCGAAGCGCGGGCTCAGGGTGATCTGTCCGAAAATGCCGAGTACGATGCCGCCCGCGAACGTCAGGGCTTCATCGAAGGGCGCATCAAAGAACTCGAAGGCACGCTTTCGAACGCGCAGATCATCGATCCGGCCGAACTCGATGCCGATGGCCAGGTGGTGTTTGGCGCCACCGTTGAAATCGAAGATCTGGGCTCGGGCGAACGCCTTGTGTACCAGATCGTGGGCGACATGGAAGCCGATATCCGGGCCAATCGCATATCGGTGTCCAGCCCTGTCGCACGAGCCCTGATCGGCAAGAGTGCGGGTGATGTGGTCGAAGTGCGTGCGCCGGCCGGGCTGCGCGAATACGAAATCCGTGCGGTCAGCTACGCTTAGGCCGGCTGCTGCGACGGCCGGCCCGCAATGACAGCGCGCTGCCCACCACGCGTCTGGCGCGAGGGGCTGCGGTGGTGCCGCGCACGGGCCGGCGTGCAGCACGCGCGGGTTCGCCGGGCCGCGATGCAGTGCGCCCTGAAGCACGGGGCTGCGCGCTGCTGCCGGCAGGTGCTGCCCTGAGCCGCTGGGCGTTGCGCCGGGCTGCTGGCGGCAAGGGTTCGACGGGTTCGTGTGCGGCCACGGGGCGGGGCCTGTATACGATCAGGACCTTGCCCAGATGGCCCACTGGTGCACACCCAAGGGCGTCGCAGACGTGCGCCAGCATGGTCTCGCGCAGATCTCGCTCGGCCCCCGGGATGCGGATCTTGATGAGTTCATGGGCCTGCAGGCTGCGTTCGATTTCGCCCAGCACAGAGGGTGCCAAGCCCCGGTCGCCCACCAGGACCACGGGATTCAGGGCATGGGCCTGCGCGCGCAGTGCACGGCGCTGGGCCGGTGTGATGTCCAGTCTTGTCATTCATCAATTGTAATCGCATGGCCAAGAAAAAATTCTCCAAAGCCTGGGTACAGCGCCACATTCAGGATCCATACGTCAAAATGGCGCAACAGAAGGGGTACAGGGCACGTGCGGCCTTCAAGCTGATCCAGCTGCTCGAGGGCGAGTCCCTGTTGCGTCCAGGGGCGCTTGTGGTCGATCTTGGCGCGACGCCGGGCAGTTGGTCGCAAGTGGTGCGTGAACGCCTGACGGGCGCGCAGGGCCAGATTCAGGGGCGCATTCTGGCGCTGGATCTGCTGCCCATGGAGCCGGTGGCCGGTGTCGAGTTCATCCAGGGTGATTTCCGCGACGAAGCCGTTCTGCAACAGCTCCGCGACCGGCTGGCCGGGCAGCCTGTGGATCTTGTGATTTCAGACATGGCCCCCAACTTGTCAGGTGTGGCTTCGGCCGATGCAGCGCGTATGGAGCACGTGTGTGAATTGGCGCTCGAGTTTGCCTGCCAGCACCTGCACCCACGGGGTGCGCTGATCATGAAGGCGTTTCATGGCAGCGGCTTCTCGCAGATCGTGCAGGCGTTCAAGCAGCATTTCGTGCGGGTACTCGAGCGCAAGCCAGCCGCGTCGCGCAGCGAATCGGCCGAGACCTACCTGATCGGCATCGGCCTGAAACCGGCCACCCGGCCGCATGGCGGGTAACCCTGTCAGGGGGCGGGTTGGTCGACGCCCATATCAGGTAAAATGACATCCAGATACGCCTGAAGCATTCCTGTCTGGCACCAGGGCAGGGCGCGCAGCGTAAAACCACGGAGATTTCGCATTGAACAACTCGTTTTCCAAGGTCGCAGTCTGGCTGGTGATTGCGCTTGTGCTCTTCACGGTGTTCAAGCAGTTCGATGGCCGGCCTGCAGGCAGCGGGGATGCAGTCAGCTACACCCAGTTCATGGATGATGCCCGTGCCGGGCGCATCAGCAAGGTCGACATCCAGGGCGACACGCTTTACGTCACCCCCGATGCCGGGCGTTCCTACAGCCTGACGTCGCCGGGCGACCTCTGGATGGTGCCCGAACTGGTCAAGAATGGCGTCCAGGTCTCCGGCAAGGCCCGCGAAGAGCCTTCGTTCCTGACCAGCCTGTTCATCTCATGGTTCCCCATGCTTCTGCTGATCGGCGTGTGGATCTTCTTCATGCGGCAGATGCAGGGCGGCGGCAAGGGGGGCGCATTCAGCTTTGGCAAGTCGCGGGCCCGCATGCTCGATGAAAACAACAACAATGTCACCTTCGCCGATGTGGCCGGCTGCGACGAGGCCAAGGAAGACGTCCAGGAACTGGTCGATTTCCTGCGCGACCCCACCAAGTTCCAGCGCCTGGGCGGGCGCATTCCGCGTGGCGTGCTCATGGTGGGGCCTCCGGGTACCGGCAAGACCCTGCTGGCCAAGGCCATCGCGGGCGAGGCCAAGGTGCCGTTCTTCAGCATTTCAGGGTCCGACTTCGTCGAAATGTTCGTCGGTGTCGGTGCGGCGCGCGTGCGCGACATGTTCGAGAACGCCAAGAAGCAATCCCCGTGCATCATCTTCATCGATGAAATCGACGCGGTCGGGCGCCAGCGGGGCGCAGGCCTGGGCGGTGGCAACGACGAACGCGAGCAGACCCTCAACCAGCTGCTGGTCGAAATGGACGGCTTCGAAACCGGCCAGGGGGTGCTGGTGATCGCGGCCACCAACCGGCCTGACGTACTCGATCCTGCGCTGCTGCGCCCGGGGCGCTTCGACCGGCAGGTGGTTGTTTCGTTGCCCGATATCCGCGGGCGCGAGCAGATCCTCAAAGTGCACATGCGCAAGGTGCCCATCGCACCTGATGTCGATCCCAACGTGCTGGCGCGCGGCACCCCGGGGTTCTCCGGTGCCGACCTGGCCAACCTCATCAACGAGGCCGCGCTGTTTGCCGCACGCCGCAATGGCCGTACGGTCGACATGGCCGATCTCGAAAAGGCCAAGGACAAGATCATCATGGGGGCCGAACGGCGTTCCATGATCATGCCCGAAGAAGAACGCCGCAACACGGCCTACCATGAATCAGGGCATGCCCTGGTGGCGCGCCTGCTGCCCAAGACCGACCCGGTGCACAAGGTCACCATCATTCCGCGCGGGCGGGCACTCGGGGTCACCATGCAGTTGCCGGAAACCGACCGCTACAGCATGGACAAGGAACGCCTGCTCAACATGATCGCGGTCCTGTTCGGTGGGCGTATCGCTGAAGAAGTCTTCATGCACCAAATGACCACCGGCGCCTCCAACGACTTCGAGCGGGCCACACAGATCGCACGCGACATCGTCACCCGCTACGGGATGACAGACACGCTGGGCCCGGTGGTCTATGCCGAAAACGAGGGCGAAGTCTTCCTGGGGCGCAGCGTCACCAAGACCACGCATGTCTCCGAAGCCACCATGCAGAAGGTCGATGCCGAAATCCGCAGCATCATCGATGAGCAATATCGCGTGGCCCGCGAACTCATCGAAAGCAACCAGGACAAAATGCATGCCATGGCCAAGGCCCTGCTCGAGTGGGAAACCATAGACGCCGAACAGATCAACGACATCATGGAAGGCCGCCCGCCCCGCCCGCCACAGGCGTCCGGCGGGGGCGGCACCCCGCCGCACAGTACGCCACCCGCAGCGGGCCAGGCGGGTGCCAAGAGCGATCAAGACCCGGCCACCACACCCGTCTGATCGTGTCTGGTGGCGACCTTCCGGGCACCCTGCTGTGCGGGCGTTACAGGCTATCCCTGCAGCGCCCGCTGGTCATGGGTGTGGTGAACGTCACACCCGACTCGTTTTCCGATGGCAATGCCCATTTTCAGGCTGACCAGGCCATCGCGCATGCCTGGCGCCTGTGCGAAGAAGGCGCCGATCTGCTGGATATCGGTGGCGAGTCCACCCGGCCCGGCTCGCTGGGTGTCCCGGCTGCAGAAGAACTGCGTCGTATCCTGCCGGTGCTCGAGGCGCTTCAGGGTTGTGGCCTGCCCTTGTCGGTCGATACCTGCAAGCCCGAAGTCATGCAGGTGGTGCTGCAGGCGGGGGCCGACATGATCAACGACATCAGCGGCTTCATGGCAGAAGGGGCGGTCGAGGCCGTTGTGGCCAGCTCATGCGCGGTCTGCATCATGCACATGCAGGGTCAGCCGCGCAGCATGCAGGATGCGCCAGACTATCAGGATGTGGTGCGTGAGGTGCATGATTTTCTTGCGAGCGGCGCCAGGCGTCTGCAGGGGGCCGGGGTGGCGGCCGACCGCATCGTGCTCGATCCTGGTTTTGGTTTTGGCAAGACAGTCGCGCATAATTACACTTTGCTGCACGGCTTGCGCCAGGTCATCGACCCCAGCTATCCAGTTCTGGTGGGGCTGTCGCGCAAGTCCATGATCGGCGCCGTCACCGGGCGGCCGGTGACCGAGCGCCTGGGCGGCAGCATCGCGGCCGCCTTGCTGGCGGTCGAGCGGGGTGCCGGCATCGTGCGGGTGCACGACGTGGCCGATACTGTGGATGCCCTGAAGGTCAGGGCGGCAACCCTGGGGGCCATCCCATGAGCAGGCGCAAGTATTTTGGCACCGATGGGGTGCGAGGCATTGTGGGGGGCGACTGCATCAATGCCGAGTTCGCCCTGCGGCTGGGCTATGCCGCCGGCCGGGTGCTCGCTGGCGAGGCGGCCAATGCGGTCGCTGGCCGCCCGACGGTGGTGATTGGCAAGGACACGCGTATTTCGGGCTATATGCTCGAGTCCGCACTCGAGGCGGGGCTGTCGGCGGCCGGCGTGGATGTCCTGCTGGCGGGGCCCATTCCCACGCCGGCCGTGGCTTACCTGACGCGCGCCTGGCGTCTGGCCGCCGGCATCGTGATCAGTGCGTCGCACAATCCCCATTACGACAACGGCATCAAGTTTTTCTCGGCCGCGGGCACCAAACTGCCCGATGCCACCGAAGCGGCGATCGAAGCCTGTCTCGAGCAGCCTCCCGGTTGTGCCAGTTCAGCCGGCCTCGGGCGCGTCCGGCGCATCAATGATGCAGCCGGGCGCTACATCGAATTCTGCAAGAGCACCTTTCCCAATGAGCTCGACCTCCAGGGGCTGAAGCTGGTGGTCGATGCGGCGCACGGGGCGGCGTACCACATCGCGCCCCATGTGTTTCGCGAACTCGGCGCCGAGGTGATCGCCATCGGCTGCCAGCCCGATGGCTTCAACATCAATGAAGGGGTCGGGGCCACGCATCCTGAAGCCCTGCAGCAGGCCGTGGCCGAGCAGCAGGCCGATCTGGGCATTGCGCTCGATGGGGATGCCGATCGTCTGCAGATGGTCGATGCAGGCGGGCGCCTGTTCAACGGCGATGAACTGCTGTATGCCATCGTGCGTGACCGGGCCCGTGATCACGCGGTCGCCGGGGTGGCGGGCACCCTGATGACCAACTTCGGCTTCGAGCACCGGATGCGCGAGTTGGGCATCCCCTTCGAGCGCGCCCAGGTGGGTGACCGCTATGTGCTCGAGCGTCTGCATCAGCGTGGCTGGCTGTACGGGGGCGAGAGCTCCGGGCACCTGCTGTGCCTCGACCGTCATTCCACTGGCGATGGCATCGTTGCCGCATTGCAGGTACTGGCCGCACTGCGCCATGCCGGAACCTGGCAACTGGCGGATCTGACCGCCGATCTGTCCATGTACACGCAGAAGATGGTCAATGTCCCGCTGGTCCCGGGGCTCGACTGGCAGGCGCACGATGGCTTGCAGGCTGCGATACGGGCGGTGGAACACGCCTTGTCCGATCAGGGCAGGGTCCTGGTACGGGCCTCGGGTACCGAACCCAAGTTGCGCCTGATGGTCGAAGCATCCGATCCCGTCCAGGCCGATGAAGGCGTGCGCCAGCTGCTGGCGGTTCGCCTGGTGTGACGTGATCATGAAGCAGTTCGACTGGAAAGGGCTCGAGGTCGGTGGCCTGGCCCTGAGTCTGGCGCGCACCGAGGCCGAACTGGCCGAGTTGCAGCGCCTGCGCCTGCGTATTTTTACCGAAGAACTGGGTGCCCATTTCCCGGACGCCCAGGGCGACCGGGATGTCGACCGCTTCGATCCCTGGTGCCTGCATTTCATGGTACGTGATACCCGGACAGGTCGGGTGGTCGGCACCTATCGCCTGCTCACGCCAGAATCTGCCGTAGAGGCGGGTGGCTATTATTCAGAGTCCGAGTTCAACCTGGCGCCCATGCAGGCGTTCCGGCCGCTGCTGGTCGAAGTCGGGCGCTCGTGCATCGATGCCGGGTATCGTCACGGTACGGCGATCATGTTGCTCTGGTCGGGCCTGGCGCAGATCATGATGCAAGGCGGTTATCGCTATATGCTGGGTTGTGCCAGCGTCAGCCTGCGCGATGACGGTGTGACCGCGTCCGAGGTCTGGCGCCGCGCGCGTGTGCTGTTCGAGCGCCATCCGGATGTGCCGCGCATCCAGCCGCTGCTGCCCTGGCCGCTCGAGCGCCTGAACCGGCACGAGCCGGCCCGCGTGCCGCCGCTGATCAAGGGCTACTTGCATCTGGGGGCCACCATCTGCGGGGAGCCGGCCTGGGATCGGGACTTTCATACGGCGGATTTCCCCATCCTGTTGGATCTCGAGTGGCTGGACATCCGCTACAAGCGTCATTTCGGCATGCTCTGAGCGCCGGCCTCGCGGATATCGAGGGTGATGCCCACCTTGTGCCAGATCCGGGTTTCGGCCGCCAGCTGGAAACGGGTGAGTGGCCGTTCGGCCAGCCATTGTGCATCCAGGGTCATGGACACCTGGGGGTAGACGGCCTGCAGGCTCACGGCTGGAATGTCGGTCGCATTGCGTCTGCGCAGAAACAGTACGGCCAGGCGCAGGCACAGCAGGGCCAGCCAGCGCGCTGCATCGGGCCGGTAAGTGCGTACCTTGGCCAGACGCCCCTGATGGCCGAGTGCAAGGAATGCCAGCAGTTTCTGGTCGTCGTGTGAAAACCCCGGCATGTCGGCATGTTCGAGGATATAGGCGGTATGTTTGTGATAGTCGTGCCGTGAAATCGCGAGGCCGACCTCGTGCAGGCGCGCTGCCCAGGCCAGCGCGCGGCGCAATTCGAGCCGCTGGATGGCGTCGGCATTCGCAGCCTGCTGGTCGAACAAGGCCAGCGCCAACCGGCAGACATTCCCGGCCTGCGTCTCGTCCAGCGCGTAGCGCCGGATGAACTGGCGTACGGTTTCGTCTCGTTGGTCCTGGTGCTGGTCGCGTCCGAGCAGATCCTGGAGTACGCCGGTGCGCAAGGCGCCATCGCCCGTTTGCATGCGGTCGATGCCCAATTCATGGAAGGCTGCGATCATGATGGCCAGACCGCCCGGCAGAACCGAGACGCGTTCGGGCTTCAGGCCGTCCCAGTCTTCCAGGCGTACCCGGCCCTTGCGCACCAGGCCCGCACGCAACTGTTGCATGCCCGAGGCTGTAATGCCGGTCTGGCTCAGGCCGTTGCCGCGCAGGATGGCCAGCAGGCCCTTGGCCGTACCGGACGAGCCGTAGGCGTCCTGCCAGCCGGTGTGGCGGTAACGGCTGGCGATCCCCACGATGGCCATGCGTGCCGCCAGGATGGCCTGCTGCATGCGCGCCTCGGTGATCCGGCCCTGGGGAAAGAAACGCCGTGTCAGGGTCGTGCAGCCCAATTCGAGCGAGGCCAGTTGCACGGGTGTCTTGCCCCGGCCGATGATGAATTCCGTCGATCCCCCGCCGATGTCGATGACCAGCCGGTGCCGGTTGGTGGGCGGCAAATCGTGTATGACCCCCAGGTAGATCAGGCGTGCTTCTTCGAGCCCCGAAATGATCTCGATCGGAAAGCCCAGTGCGCGTTCGGCGGCCGGCAGGATTTCGGCCGCATTGCGTGCCACGCGAAAGGTGTTGGTGGCTACGCAGCGTACATGGCTGGGCGGGAAGTCGCGCAGGCGCTCGCCAAAGCGGTGCAGGGTCGCCAATGCCTGTTCCACCGCGGCCGGCCGCAGGCGCTGGTGTTCATCCAGGCCGTCGGCCATGGCCACCAGTTCGCGCAGATGGTCTTCGGTATAGACCTGGGCGCAATTGCCCTGACGAACGACCCGGCCGATCGAAAGGCGAAAAGTGTTCGATCCGAGGTCGATCGAGGCCAGCCGCTCGCTCATGTGCATACCTGAAAGTGCCACACTGTGCGATTATAGTGGTTCACTCAGGATCCCCCAGATTATGGAGCCTTCCCGTGGGCGCAGCAGAATGGCCACCTTTGCTCAATCGCGAGCTTTCTGTCCTCAAGTTCAATGAACGCGTCCTGTCCATGGCAGAGCGCAACGATGTGCCGCCACTCGAACGTTTGCGCTATCTGTGCATCGTGGGGTCGAACCTCGATGAATTCTTCGAGATCCGCATGGCCAGCCTCAAGGAACAGCAGCGGCAGACACCCGAACTGCGCGGTGTCGACGGCCTGACGCCCGACGAGGCCTTCGACCGGGTACAACGTGCCGCCCACGTGCTGGTCGATCGGCAGAACCGGCTGCTCACGGGTGAGGTCATGCCCAGGCTGCTCGAACAGGGGGTGGGCCTGATCTACTCCACGGGCTGGGCCGATCTGCAGCGCGAATGGGCTCATGGCCTGTTCCAGCGCGACGTGATGCCGCTGCTCACGCCGATTGGCCTGGATCCGGCGCATCCCTTTCCACGTGTCTACAACAAGAGCCTCAACTTCATCATCTCGCTCACCGGCGAAGACGCATTCGGGCGCGAGGGCCATATTGCCATCGTCCAGGCGCCCCGGGCCCTGCCGCGCATGATCAAGGTGCCGGCGGAAATTGCCGGGATCCCCGACGGCTACATGCTGCTGACCACGGTCATCAATGCATTCGTGGGTGAACTCTTCCCGGGCATGGAGGTGCTGGGCTGTTACCAGTGGCGCGTGACGCGCAACAGCGACCTGTATGTGGACGAAGAAGAGATCACCAACTTGCGCCAGGCCCTGCAGGGCGAACTTTCGCAACGCAATTTCGGAGCATCGGTGCGCCTCGAGATTGCCCACGCGATGCCCCCCGAGCTCGAAGTCTTCCTGCAGCGTGAATTCAACCTGGGGCCAGCCGATACCTACCGCGTCAATGGCCCGGTGAACCTGGGGCGCCTGATGCAGCTGTGCAATCGCGTCAACTGCCCCGACCTGGAATATCCGGTGTTCCGGCCCCGGGTGCCCGAACCGTTCGATGCCGAAGTCCAGCGGCCCGAGGCCATGTTCGCCGCCATTGCTGCGCGCGACCACCTCCTGCACCATCCATACCAGTCGTTTCAGCCGGTGCTCATGTTTCTGCGCAGCGCGGCACTCGACAACCAGGTGGTGGCCATCAAGCAGACCATCTACCGTACCGGCGAGGATTCCGAACTCATGGGGTTGCTGCTGTCGGCCGCCCGGGCGGGCAAGGAAGTCACCGTGGTGGTCGAACTCATGGCGCGCTTCGACGAGCAGACCAACATCAACTGGGCGGCCCGTCTCGAAGAAGTCGGTGCGCACGTCAGCTACGGGGTGGTCGGCCACAAGACGCACGCCAAGATGGCTCTGGTGTTGCGCCGCGAAGAAGGCCGTCTGCGCCGGTATGGCCATTTGAGCACGGGCAATTATCATTCGCGCACGGCGCGCGTCTATACGGACTTTGGCCTGCTCACGGCGAATCAGCAGATCTGCGAGGACATGGACCAGATCTTTTCCTTGCTGACGGGCCTGGGCGCGCGCCGTGAGCTCAAGCTGCTGCTGCAATCGCCTTTCACCTTGCACGAGACCGTATTGCGCCTCATCCAGAGTGAAACCGAATTTGCGCGCGCGGGCAAGCGCGCCCGGATCCGCGCGAAAATGAATTCACTGCTCGAGCCCACCGTCATCCAGGCACTCTACGAGGCCAGCCAGGCGGGCGTGCGCGTGGATCTCATCGTGCGCGGTGCCTGCGCCCTGCAAGCCGGGGTGCCCGGGCTGTCCGAGCGCATCCGCGTGCGCTCCATCATCGGGCGCTTTCTCGAACATTCGCGGGTTTTCTATTTCTATCAGGATGGCGCCGAACCTCTGTACCTGTCATCGGCAGACTGGATGGACCGCAATTTCCTGCGCCGGGTCGAACTGGCCTTCCCGGTTCTGGACAAGGCCTTGCGCAGGCGCGTGATCGACGAGGCCTTCACCTTCGCCTGGCGCGACAATCAGCTCGCCTGGGCCGTGCAGGCCGATGGCCGCTACCTGCGGGTGCGCAACCGCCGCGCGCCCTTCAATCTGCACCAGCACCTGATGGCGCGCCTGGCGTGAGCGTGTCTGCATCTGATGGCGGGCCCGGCCTGAGCGCACCCGCACCGGATGACGCGCCTGGCCCGGGTGGTCATGGCCTGCACGCGGGCCCACCGGGATCGGGCGTGTGCACCGCAGCAGAAATTGTCATCAATTTGTCATGTTGATGTCCTATCATTCGAGTTTGGCCTGAACCGGTGCCCGAGGGCACCTCCTGTACGGAGTGAGCATGCGTCTGCGCTGGCTGTCGAGCATCCAGATCAGCCTGTTTCTGCTGGCCTGTCCGGTGGCGCATGCCGTCGACCTGACCGGTGCCGGGGCATCGTTCCCCTACCCCATCTATGCCCGATGGGCCGCACAGTATCACAAGGACACCGGGCATCGGGTCAATTACCAGTCGATCGGCTCCGGGGGTGGACAGCAGCAAATCATTGCCGGTACGGTCGATTTTGGCGCCACGGATGACCCCATGCCGCAGGATCAGTTGCAGAAACATGAATTGCTGCAGTTCCCGGCCGTGATTGGCGCCATCGTGCCCATCGTCAATCTGCAGGGTGTGGCACCTGGCGAGCTGCGGCTGACGGGGCCGGTTCTGGCGGATATTTTCCTGGGGCGGATCGAGCGCTGGGATGATCCGGCCATTGCTGCGCTGAACCCGGGGCTCGCGCTGCCGGCGCGCGACATCGTTGTCGTGCATCGTGCGGATGGCTCGGGCACCACCTATGTCTGGACGCATTACCTGTCCCAGGTCTCGCCGCTCTGGGCTGCGGGGGTGGGGCGGGGCAAGGCGATCAAGTGGCCCACTGGCCACGGCGGCAAGGGCAATGAGGGGGTGGCGGCCTACGTGCGCCAGATCCGCAATTCCATCGGTTATGTCGAGTTTGCGTATGCCCATCAGAATGGCCTGTCGTGGACGCAACTGGAAAACCGGGCAGGGCACTTCGTGCAGCCCTCCCAGGACACCTTTGCGGCGGCGGCGCTGGCCGCCAGCGACGACCAGACGCCGGGCATGGCGCTGATGCTGGACAATCAGCCGGGCGCGCAGGCCTGGCCCATTACCTCGGCCAGTTTCATCCTGGTGCGCAGGCACCCGAACCGGTCGGAACACAACCAGCAGGTCTTTGCATTTTTCGACTGGGCCTTCAGCCAGGGGGCCGGCATGGCGCGCAGCCTCGATTACGTGCCATTGCCCGAGCCGCTCGTCGAGCGCATCCGGGCGCTCTGGGGGGCTTCATGAAACGTGTTCACCACCAGCAGTGGGCCGATGCCGGGTTCAGGCAGCTGACACGCCTGTTTGCCTTTCTGGTTTTCGTTCTGCTGCTGGGCATACTGGGTTCACTGGTGCATGGCAGCTGGGACTCAATCACGGCTTTTGGGCCCGCGTTCCTGTGGGGGGGCGAATGGGATCCCGTGCAACAGGATTTCGGCGCACTGGTGACGGTCGCCGGTACCTTGATCAGTTCTTTTCTCGCCCTGTTGATTGCCGTGCCGGTATCCTTTGGCATCGCCTGGTTCCTGACCGAGCTGGCCCCGATGTGGATGCGGCGTCCTTTGGCATTGCCATCGAGATGCTGGCCGCCATCCCGTCCATCATCTATGGCATGTGGGGTCTGTTCGTTTTCGTGCCGATTTTCCAGGCGCATATCCAGCCCGCCATCGTCAACCTGTTCGCCGGGGTGCCGGTGCTCGAGCACCTGTTTGCCGGGCCTCCCATGGGCATCGGGCTGTTCACGGCGGGCCTGATCCTGTCCATCATGATCGTGCCGTTCATCGCGGCGGTGATGCGTGATGTCTTCGAACAGGTGCCGGCGATGCTCAAGGAGTCGGCCTATGGGCTGGGCAGCACCACCTGGGAGGTGGTCTGGAAGGTGATGTTGCCCTACACCCGGCAGGGCGTCATCGGTGGCATCATGCTGGGTCTGGGGCGGGCGTTGGGTGAAACCATGGCGGTCACGTTCGTGATCGGCAATGCGTTCCGGTTGCCGTCCTCGATTTTTTCACCCTCCAATTCGATTGCGTCGGCATTGGCCAATGAATTCAACGAGGCGGGTGGTCTGCAGAAGTCGGCCCTGCTCGAACTGGGGCTGATCCTCTTTCTGATCACGACCGTGGTGCTGGCGTTGTCCAAGCTCATGCTGCTGCGCCTGGCGCGCAAGGAAGGGACACGCTGACATGGCTGCCACACCTGCTTCCGCCCTGTCGGGCAATCCGCTCTATCGGCGACGACGCCTCATCAACCGGGTCATGCTCGGCCTCTCGGGTCTGGCGCTGGGTTCGGGCCTGTTCTGGCTGGCCTGGATCATCGTGACCCTGCTGATCAAGGGGGGCGCCGCGCTGTCACCCGCCTTGCTGCTCGAGAGTACGCCGCCTCCGGGTGAAGCAGGCGGTCTTCTGAACGCCATCGTCGGCAGCGTGCTGATTTCCGGCGTGGGAACGCTGATCGGCACCCCGATCGGCATTCTCGCGGGCACCTATCTCGCCGAATATGGCCAGCGTGGCTGGTTGGCGCCGGTGACCCGGTTCCTGAATGATGTTCTGCTGTCGGCCCCTTCGATCGTGATCGGCCTGTTCATCTACGCGGTGTATGTTGCGCAAGTTGGACATTATTCCGGCTGGGCCGGTGCGTTCGCGCTGGCCATTCTGGTCATTCCAGTGGTGGTGCGGGCCACCGACAACATGCTCGGTCTGGTGCCCAATAGCTTGCGCGAGGCGGCAGCCGCACTCGGTTGCCCCCAGTGGCGCATCGTGCTGTTCATTTCCTATCGGGCGGCGCGCTCGGGCATCATCACTGGCGTCCTGCTGGCCGTTGCCCGCATTGCCGGTGAAACGGCGCCTCTGCTGTTCACCGCGCTCAACAACCAGTTTCTGTCCATGAACATGAACGCGCCCATGGCCAATCTGCCGGTGGTGATCTTCCAGTATGCCGCCAGCCCGTTCGAAGACTGGAACCATCTTGCCTGGGCCGGAGCCGCCCTGATCACCCTGCTGGTGCTGGCCATCAATATTGCCGCCCGCAGCCTGTTTCGCAAATGATGCCCGCAGCCCAAGCCATGACACCTCTATCGCCCCTGCCCGACGAGCGCACCAAGCTGGCGGTGCGCAACCTGAACTTCTATTACGGCAACTTCCATGCGCTGCACGATATCAACATGGATATCTTCGAGCACAAGGTCACCGCCTTCATCGGCCCCTCGGGCTGCGGGAAATCCACGCTGTTGCGCACGTTCAACCGCATGTTCGAGCTCTACCCGGGGCAGCGGGCCGAAGGCACGATCGCACTCGATGGCGAAGACCTGCTCAATTCGAAGCGCGACATCTCTTTGATACGCGCCAAGGTGGGCATGGTGTTCCAGAAGCCCACTCCATTTCCCATGAGCATCTACGACAACATCGCATTCGGGGTGCGTCTGTTCGAGCGCCTGAGCAAGGGCGAGATGGATGAACGGGTCGAGTGGGCCCTGACCAAGGCGGCGTTGTGGAACGAGGTCAAGGACAAGCTCGGCCAGAATGGCAATGGCCTGTCGGGCGGCCAGCAGCAGCGTCTGTGCATCGCGCGCGGGGTGGCCATCAAACCCGAAGTCATCCTGCTCGACGAACCCTGTTCGGCCCTGGATCCCATCTCCACGGCCAAGGTCGAGGAATTGATCGCCGAGCTGAAGTGGGATTACACCGTGGTCATCGTGACGCACAACATGCAGCAGGCGGCCCGCTGCTCGGATTACACTGCATACATGTACCTGGGCGAGCTCATGGAATATGGCCCCACCGACCAGATCTTCGTCAAGCCGCGGCGCAAAGAGACCGAAGACTACATCACCGGGCGCTTTGGCTAGTCATTCGGCGGACGTGCGTCATTCATCGTCCATCAGCCCGGTGGCCGAGCTGGCCGGGTGCTCTGGCTGGTCGTTCGGGCGCGCGCCATTCATCTGCCGTTCAGGACAGTACGCGTATCGTGGCGATATCCAGAATCCCGAAGGACACCGAGATGAATCGCAGACATATCCTGATCGCAGCCCTGGCAAGCCCTGTCGGGCTGTACGCAGCCAGTACGCGTGCCGGCGACCATGATCGTGACCGGGCCGAGCAGCTGCAGGCCATGGGCGAAGTGCTGCCGCTGCAGCAGGTTCTGGCCAGCGTGCAGCGGGCCTACCCAGGCCAGGTACTGAAGGTCGAATTCGAAGAAGACGACCACTGCAGGCATGAGCGCAAGAAAGGCCGCGATTGCGACACGCGCTGGATCTATGAATTCAAGATCCTTCAAGAGGATGGGCAACTGATCAAGCTCAAGGCCGATGCGCGCACGGGCAAAGTGGTCAAGGTGTCCCGCAAGAGCGCCCGCAAAGACCGGGGAAAAGACTGATGAGGCTGCTCCTGGTCGAAGACGAGCCCCTGTTGGCTGCCCAGCTCAGGGATGCCCTGACTGGTGCCGGCTACGTGGTCGATGGGGCACAGGATGGCCTCGAGGCCGAGTATCAGGGCCTGAATGAGCCCTATGATCTCGTCGTGCTCGATCTGGGGCTGCCCGGGCGCGATGGCCTGACCGTGCTGCGCAATTGGCGTCAGGCGGGCCAGTCGATGCCGGTGCTGATACTGACGGCGCGCGACAACTGGCATGACAAGGTGGTGGGCATCGATGCCGGCGCGGACGACTACCTTGCCAAGCCGTTCCATGCCGAAGAATTGCTGGCCCGTGTGCGCGCGCTGTTGCGCCGGGCAGCGGGGCATGCCTCGGCCGATATCTGCTGTGGGCCGTTGCGCCTGGATACGCGCCAGGCGCGCATCTGGCTGGATGATGCGCCGCTCGAACTGACCAGCCATGAATACCGGGTTCTGGCCTATCTGCTCATGCATCGCGATGAAACGGTGTCACGCACAGAACTCACCGAGCACATCTATGCCCAGGACTTCGACCGTGATTCGAACACCATCGAAGTCTTCATCGCCCGATTGCGTCGCAAGATCCCGGCCGATCTCATCCAGACCGTGCGGGGTCTGGGCTATCGCCTGGCGTGTCCGGGCACGGCTGCTGCAAGGTGAGTGCCGGCCATCCGTCCTTGCGCTGGCGTTTGCTTGCGGGCTCTCTCATCTGGGTGGTGCTGAGCGTGGCGGCCGCAGGCTGGGGAATCCAGACCCTGTTTCGCCAGCACATCCGGGCGCAGCTGCAAACAGAACTGGGTATTTATCTCGATCACCTGACGGCCGCCATGCAAGTGGGTGCAGACGGTACCGTGTCTCTGGTGACCCGGCCCGCCGACCCACGCTTCGACAACCCGTTTTCAGGGCTGTACTGGCAGGTTTCCGCACCGGCCCAGGCGGGTTTGCGGGCGCAGTTGCTGCGCTCGCGTTCGTTGTGGGATACGCGTCTGGCTGATGAACGGCCCGAACTGCAGCCGGGTCGGGATCTGCAGACCACGACGTCGCTGTCGGGATACGATGAGCCCTTGCAGATGCGGGCGCGCAAGGTATACCCGGCCGAGGGCCCGCGCAGCGAGGTGGTGCTTTCGGCGGCTGCCGACCAGGCCCTGTGGGCGGAACCCGTGGCCCGGTTCAACCGCGAACTGGCCCTGGCGCTGGGTATCCTGCTGCTGGGTTTGATGGCCGCCGTGTGGATGCAGGTCTGGTTCGGCCTGCATCCCCTGAGGCTGTTGCGTGCACGCCTGACGGCCTTGCGCTCGGGGCAGGCCGCGCATGTCGATGGGGCCTTCCCATCGGAGGTCCAGCCTCTGGTCGATGATCTGAATCAGGTACTGGCGCAGAATGCCCAGGGGCTCGAGCGCGCCCGCATGCAGGCCGGCAATCTGGCGCATGCCCTGAAGACGCCCCTGACGGTCATGGCCAATGCGGCCGCCGTACAGGACGCCGATCTGCCCCATCTCGTGACTGAGCAGGTCGAACGGGCCCGGCGCCAGGTGGATTACCACCTGAAGCGTGCGCGCGCCGCGGCCGCCGTGCAGCAGCCTGGGGCGCGCAGCCCGGTTCGGCCCTTGCTGCAGGGCTTGGTGCGGGTAATGGAACGGGTTCATGCCGAGCGTGGCCTGACATACGATCTCAGCGGGGTGCCTGATGGCCTGGCATTTCGCGGTGAAGCGCAGGATTTCCAGGAAATGCTGGGCAATCTTCTGGACAATGCGGGCAAATGGGCCCGGCACAGCGTACAGGTGACGGCCTGTCCGGGTGCCCATGGCCTGGACATCCGGGTGGAGGACGATGGCCCCGGGCTTGCGCCGAGTCAGTTTGAACGGGTGTTCGAGCGTGGCCTCAGGGCCGATGAAAAAACCCCTGGATCAGGGCTGGGCCTGGGGATCGTGCGGGATCTGGCCGAATTGTACGGTGGCGCGGTGCGCTTCGAGCGCAGCGAGCGGCTGGGCGGTGCCTGCGTGATCCTCGAGTTGCCGGGCGGCGGCCCGGCACCCGAGGCCGCGCCGGCTCAGTTGTAGCGCCCGTTGCGCCCGCCCACACTATAGGTGCCGGCCCCCAGCAAGAGGATGGCCACGCTGCCGAACAGGAACAGCCCTTGCAACTCGAGCGCATGGCCCCCTGACTGGCCCAGGGTGAAGAGGTCGGCGGCGTGCACCAGACCGATCACGAACAGCATGTTGATGATCGCGATGGCGGCGCCCACGCGGGTGAAAAGGCCGAGAATGATCAGAACCGGGGCCACGACTTCGCCCAGATAAACGCCGTAGGCGAAGAACCCGGGCAGACCCTTGGCCGCCAGGGTATTGCCCAGCCAGGTGAGGTCTGCGCCCAGCTTGGCCACGCCATGCAGCAGCAGAAAGATGCCCAGACTCAGGCGCAGGACGAGTTTGCCCAGGTCGTCGCAAGTTGAACAAGACATGAAAGGTTCCTATGACGGTGACCCGAATGGTGGTCGGGGCGATAGGATTCGAACCTACGACCCTCTGCTCCCAAAGCAGATGCGCTACCAGGCTGCGCTACGCCCCGATGCAAGTCGCAAATTCTACCACGAAGCACAGGGTTTTCTCTGCATCGAAGAGCGCTGCGCCAAATCAAGGCGGCCCGGGCACAGTGGCGGCAGGCACAGCGGCAGCAGGCACAGCGGCAGCAGGCATCCGGACAGATCAGGTTAAAATGCGCGGGCCGGGCATGTTGCGGCATGCCGGCCGTCCGCCCTTGGCTCAGCTGGATAGAGCAGCCGCCTTCTAAGCGGCAGGTCGCAGGTTCGAGTCCTGCAGGGCGGGCCATTTCAGGGCCTTCGTCAGGGCTTTTCGGGCAGCTGCCGGCAGGCCCCATGGTTGCGCCCGCATGGGGTGTGATGCGCGGGCCCCGTGATTCGGGCGTCTGGCCTGTTTCAGGTTCAAAGCCAGGCACGGTCCAAGGGCCAGGCATGATTCAAGGGCCAGGCATGATTCAAGGGCCGGGCACGAATCAAAGATAAGGGCTGGCCAACCAGATGACCCGGTTGCGCAGCCGGGCCCAGTACGGCTGGGCGTGCAGGGCCTCGACGGTGACGCGCTCGGATTGCGCAATCTGCGCATCGATGCGGGCCGCCAGTTGTTGGGCCATCGCACGGTCGTAGATTTCCATGTCGAGTTCGAAGTTCAGGCGCAGGCTGCGTGGGTCGAGGTTGGACGAGCCGACGTACGACCAGGCGTCGTCGACGGTGAGCAGCTTCGAATGGTTGAAGGGCGCCAGGCAACGCCACACGCGGCAGCCGCCCTCGATGACCTGATCCAGCTGCGCCATCATGGCCCAGTTGATCAGGCGCAGGTTGTTGTGGCCCGGGATGACGATATCCACGGTCACCCCACGGCGTGCAGCCGTGTTCAGTGCGCCCATCAGGGTCTGGTCGGGCAGGAAATAGGGTGACTGGATGCGTACGTGGTGCCGGGCGACTGATAGCGCGCCAAGCAGTACGTTGTGCGTGGCGGCGATGAAGCGATCCGGGCTCGAGCGCACGCAGCGGGCCGGCACCTGAGGCTCGGGGGCCAGGGGCACGATGCGGCACCAGTCTTCGATGCGCAGGCGCTCGCGCGTGGAGAATTCCCAGTCATTGGCGAAGGCGGCAAACAGCTGTGCGGCCAGCGGGCCTTCGATGCGAAAATGCGTGTCTTGCGATGCGTGGGGCCCCACCAGGGACTTCATGAAGCTTTCACGGATATTCATGCCGCCCATGAAACCCAGGTGGCCATCGATGAACAGGACCTTGCGGTGGCTGCGCATGTTGGCGTAGGCCGTGCGCAGACCCAGCAGGCTGGTGATGAAGAGTTCGGCCGGGATGCCATCGCGGCGCAGCAGATCGATGATGGGCGGATGCGAATATTTCGAACCGATGGCATCGATCAGTACGCGAACCTGTACACCTCTTTCGTGGGCGCGGCGCAATGCCTCTGCAAACTGCAGGCCGATGCGATCATGGTCGAAGATATAGCTTTGCAGCGCAATGCAATGATGCGCCTGCTCGATGGCTGCGAGCATTGCGGGGTAGGCCTCGTCGCCGCTGTCGAGCAGCGTGATGTGGTTGCCATCGTGCAGCGGGAAGCGGCTGACCTTGTCGCACAGGATGCGCAGGGCGGAAAACTGGGGTGCCGAGATCGGGCCGACATCGCCAAACAAGGGTCGGGCATGGTGTACGTAGTCCTTGATCAGCCGGCTGCGCTGCCCCGAGATCTGATCATGGCGGATGCGGTTGATGCCTGCCGCCGCATACAGCAGTGCGCCAAACAGGGGGGAGAGCAGGATCACGCCCACCCAGGCGATGGCCGCCCGCACATCGTCCTTGTGCATGGCGGCATGCACCGAGCCGACCACGCCGAAAATCAGCGACAGCAGCGCGATCAGGTGGGGCCAGTACTGCTGCAAAAACGTCCAGAGCAGATCAACCATGGCTGAACTCAGGCATGGGCTCAGCCTTGGACCGGACGCTGCACGAGCGTGTCCAGCCAGTCGGGGTTCGGGCGGCCCTGGCCCGCCATTTGCTGGTTGCGCGAATTGGCGCGCCACACCCCGCCGCCGATACCGGGAACGGGCTCGGTGCGGTACCAGAACCAGCGCCCGTCGGCATCCTGCGCGCACCAGTTGAAACCGGCAGGCGCCAGAGACCAGTCGGGACACTGGGAAGCGAAACGGGGGGTGGCCTCGGTCATGACATCATCCTCGCACGGATTTTGTCATAGCCCAGATTGAAAAGAAAGCCATAGGGCAGGTAGAAGAGCACAAGACCGATGTCGAGCACCAGTGCCTGCCAGACCGAGATGCCCAGCCACCAGGCGACGAAAGGGATGGCAATCAGGATCAGGCCGCCTTCAAAACCGCAACTGTGCAGGATGCGCACCCTGGTGTCGCGATCGAAGCGCCAGCGCGCCTGGGCATGGTCGAACAGCCAGTTGTACAGTATGTTCCAGAGCACGGCGATGGTGGCGATGACTGCGGTGAGCACGCCCATGCTGAAAATGCTGTGCCCGGTGATCCAGGCTGCAAGAGGGGCCGACAGGCCGATGGCCAGGATTTCGAAGGCCAGCGCATGGAACAGGCGTTCCGCGCCCGAACGCTGATGGATCTGCATGGTGTTCTGGTGCGCGCGGCTTGGCGCGCGCGCAGGGCAGGGTGCCGTCACCCGTCGGTGGATCGCAGACCGGGTCGTCCCGGAAAGGGGGCCTTGCCCTGGAAATGCTGGGGTGACCGATGGGACTCGAACCCACGACAACCGGAATCACAATCCGGGACTCTACCAACTGAGCTACGGTCACCACCGAAAGAAGGGCGATTCTACCATGCTTCAATTTCTTTTGCAGCCATATGCCGCGTCCAATTCTGCTGGTACGCGCCCGGCCCGAGGCCGAATGCGTCCGCGCGAGGCGCCGGGATTCCGACATCAGTCGAGTCCGGCATACCGGGGCGGCCGGCCGTCGGTCGCCAGGAGAGGTTCGTGGCCTGGTCTGACGGATTGTGGCTGCGGTTTGCGTCATGTTAATGTGTCGCTGGGGCCGACTTGTCATCATTTCAGGGTGCCGCCCCATGCTTTCAGGGATACGTACATGGCTCAAATATTCGTTGTGCATCCGGACAATCCTCAATCCCGCCTGTTGCAGCAGGCCGGTGAACTGCTTGCCGAAGGGGGGCTGGTCGCCGTGCCCACTGATTCCAGCTATGCGGTGGTGGCCCGGCTGGACGACAAAGACGCTGCCCAGCGCCTGCGGCGCCTGCGCGGTCTCGATGAACGCCACCACCTGACGCTGCTGTGCCGCGATCTGGCCGAGATCAGCCATTTCGCGCGCGTCGAAAATGCCCAGTACCGCCTGCTCAAGTCGGCTACACCGGGTCCCTATACATTCATTCTCGAAGCCACGCGGGTCGTTCCGCGGCGTGTCTCGCATCCCTCGCGCAAGACGATCGGCATCCGTGTGCCCGATCATCGCGTCGCGCGCGCCCTGATCGATGCGGCGGGCTCGCCGTTGCTGTCCACCACGCTGATTCCCGTGGGCGACGATCTGCCCCTGAACGATGCCCAGGACATCATCGAACGCTATGCGCATGAGCTCGATGCCATCATCGATGGCGGTGCCTGCCCGTTCGAATCCACGACCGTCATCGATCTCACGGGCCCGGCCCCGCAGGTGATGCGGCGCGGGCGTGGTGATCCGGCTGCCCTGGGTCTGTCATAAGGCATGGATCAGCTCATCCAGACATTGGCGGTCTACGCCTTGCCTGTGCTGTTTGCGATCACCCTGCACGAGGCCGCGCACGGGTACGTGGCGCGATATTTCGGTGACCCTACCGCAGCGCTGGCCGGACGCATCACCCTCAATCCACTGAAGCACATCGATCCGGTGGGCACCATCCTGGTGCCACTGGTGCTGCTGTTCGTGACCCGGATGATGGGCGGCGGGTTGCTGTTCGGCTGGGCCAAGCCCGTACCGGTGGATTTTGGCCGGCTGCGCCGCCCCAAGCAGGACATGCTGTGGGTTGCGCTGGCCGGGCCGGCGTCCAATCTGTTCATGGCCATATTCTGGGTGCTGTTCCTGCGCGCCGGGATCGAAACCGGCCTGGTTCGCAGCGGGCATGATTTCTGGGCCCTCATGGCCCAGGCGGGGGTACAGATCAACCTGATCCTGATGGCCCTCAACCTGCTGCCGTTGCCTCCTCTGGATGGCGGGCGCATCGTGTACAGCCTCTTGCCCCGGCGTCTGGCCTGGCAGTACGGGAAGATAGAACCCTATGGCCTGCCCATCCTCATCGGTCTCATGCTGCTCGGGTGGTTGTGGCCCCTGATGATGCCCCTGTTGCGCCTGGGCGAATGGTTCGTCGGCGGGTTCATGTAAAACACCGGCATGAATCCGGTAAACTTGTGGTTTTATCTCATCGGGGCACCCCGGTACCCAGGAGGCACAGCGCATCATGGCCGGCTCGGATTCCAATTTTCCCGTCTTTCGGGGCAGCATGGTGGCGCTCGTCACTCCCATGCATCCTGATGGTCAGCTCGATCTCGAGGCCTTTCGCGGGCTGATCGACTGGCATGTGCAACAAGGCACCGACGCCGTCTGCGTGGTGGGCACGTCGGGTGAATCGCCCACGGTCACCGTGCAAGAGCAGGCTGAACTCATCGAACTGGCCGTGCGCCATGCCGATGGGCGGGTGCCCATCATTGCCGGTACCGGGGGCAACTCCACGGCCGAAGCCATCGAACTGCAACGGCACGCCTGTGCAGCCGGTGCGGCAGCAGGCCTCACGGTAGTGCCCTATTACAATCGCCCCACACAAGAAGGCCTCTATCAGCATTTCCGGGCCATCGCAGAATCATCGGAACTGCCCAGCATTCTGTATAACGTACCCGGGCGCACGGTGGCCGATCTGTCCAACGAAACCATTCTGCGCCTGGCGCAGGTGCCCGGCATCATCGGCGTGAAAGAGGCCAGCGGCAACATTGCCCGCGTGGGTCGGCTGATTGCCGCGGTGCCAGAAGGGTTCCATGTGCTCAGTGGCGATGACGCCACTGCTGCGGCGCTGATCCTGCTGGGGGGGCAGGGCAACATCTCGGTGACGGCCAATGTGGCACCGCGCCTCATGCACGAACTCTGCATGGCGGCACTCGCGGGCAACGTACCCGAAGTGCAGCGCCTCAATGCCAGCCTGTGCACGCTCAATCATGTACTGTTTCTCGAGGCCAATCCGATCCCGGTGAAGTGGGCGCTGGCCGAAATGGGCCTGATCCGCCTGGGCTATCGCTTGCCGCTCACCCCATTGTCCGACTCCCTGCGCGCCACTGTGCGCGACGCCCTGTCCGAAGCCGGTTGCCTTTCATGACTATCTCCATGCCCTTTGCCCGTCCGGCACTGATCATGCTCAGTGTCCTGTCGCTTGCCGCATGTTCCTCACTCGAGGAACTCACCGGTACCACCGAGTCCGTGGAGTACAAAAGCGCGGTGTCGGGTGATCCGCTCTCCATTCCGCCCGATCTCACCCAAGCCAACAAGAACACCCGTTATGTGGCCCCCGAAGGGGTGGCCCGCCTGAGCGACTACGCGGCACGCCAGCACAGCCAGAGTCTGGATCCGGCTGATCGCGTCCTGCCTCGCAATGCCGGCATGCAGGTTCTGCGTGATGGCACGCTGCGCTGGCTTTCGGTCGACGAATCGCCGCATATCCTCTTTCCGCAGATCATCGAATTCTGGAATGAGCAGGGCTTTACCATTCACACGCAGAATCCCGAAGCCGGCCTGATCGAAACCGACTGGGCCGAGAATCGGGCCAAGATCCCCGAAGGCTGGCTGCGCAGCGCGCTGGGCAAGGTGCTCGACCAGGTCTTCGACAGCGGCGAGCGCGATCGTTTCACGACCCGGCTCGAGCGCGATGGTTCGCGCACCGAGATCTATATCAGCCATCAGCACATGGAAGAAACCCCCACGGCAGATGGCACCGCCTTCAAGTGGGTGTTCGCCAAGGAAGACCCGGGCCTGAACGCGGCCATGCTGGCCCGCCTCATGGTCTATCTGGGGGCTGAACAGACGCAGGCGGCCGAACAAGTGCGCGCGGCCAGCGAGAGCACGGTGCAGGGGGGTGCCGCGCAGATCAGCGCCGATCGGACCGCCCTGATGCTCGATGAGCCCTTCGATCGGGCCTGGCGGCGCGTCGGGGTGGCCATCGATTCGGCGCGCTTCACGGTCGAAGACCGCAACCGGTCTGCGGGTGATTACTACATCCGCTATCTGGATACCGATACGGGCGAAGAAATCGAGCAGCAGACCATGTTCGGGCGCCTGTTTGGTTCGCGCAACACGGCAGAGCCCCTGCGCTTGCGCATCCACCTGGCCGACCAGGGCGGGTCCAGCGTGATCACGGTGCTGGATGAAGCCGGCCAGACACTCACCGATGACACGGCCAAGCGCATTCTGGCCGTACTGGCCGACAACCTGAAGACTACGCGCTGAGAAATTGTTCGCGCAGCTGGTACAGGGCAGCCAGAGCCTCTCGCGGGCTCAGGCTGTCCGGGTCCAGCGCCTGCAGCGCCTCGTGCAGCGCGTGCTGGTCGTACGCCGCGGGCGTGTCTTCGGCAGGGTCCGCTTCGATGGGCATGGCGAGGTCGTCCGTGGCGGCGTCATCGACCGGATCGGAGGGCGCATCAAACAGGTTCAGCTGCGCCGGCATCCGGTTGCGGGATTCCAGTTCGGCCAACAGTTTGCGGGCCTGGCGTATGACAGGCGCAGGGATGCCGGCGCGCTGCGCCACGTGCAGGCCATAGCTCTGGCTGGCGGGCCCTGACCGCACCTGATGCAGAAACACCACGCCCTGGCTTGAGTCTGCAGCAGCCAGGTGTATGTTCACTGCGGCCGGATCTTCATTGGGCAGCTGGGTCAGCTCGAAGTAATGGGTGGCAAACAGCGTCAGGGCGCGGTTGTGGCCCAGGAGCCGGCGGGCGATGGCCCAGGCCAGCGCAAGCCCATCGTAGGTCGAGGTGCCGCGCCCGATCTCATCCATGAGCACCAGGCTGCGTGGTGTTGCAGCCCCCAGAATCACGCTGGCTTCCATCATTTCCATCATGAACGTCGAGCGTCCACCCGCCAGATCATCCGCAGCGCCGATGCGCGTGAAGATCCGGTCGATGGGTCCGATGCGTGCCTGGTCTGCCGGCACGTGGCTGCCCATCCGGGCCAGCAGGGCGATCAGGGCCACCTGGCGCATGTAGGTGGATTTGCCACCCATATTGGGCCCGGTGATGAGCAGCAGGCGTTGCGTGGCGTTCAGCAGGCAGTCGTTGGGGGTATAGGTTTCTATGCTGCGTTCGACGACGGGGTGCCGGCCTGAGCGGATGTCGAACCCGCTGTCCTCGACCAGTACCGGGGCGGTCCAGCCGTGCTGCTGGGCATGCCATGCTAGTGCTGCAAGGGCATCCAGGCAGGCCAGGGCAGCGGCGCTGCGCGCCACCGCCATGGCGTATTCCGCCGCCTGCGCCACCAGTTGCTCGTACAGCAGCTTTTCACGCGCCAGGCTGCGCTCGCGCGCTGACAATACCTTGTCTTCCCAGGTCTTGAGCTCGGGCGTGATGTAGCGTTCGACATTCTTGAGCGTCTGACGCCGTCGGTAATCGTCCGGCACCTTGTCGGCCTGGCCGCGGCTGACCTCGATGAAAAAGCCATGCACACGGTTGTATTCGACCTTGAGGTTCGCGATCCCTGTACGTTCCCGCTCGCGCGCCTCGACCTGCAGGAGAAAGGCGCCGCTGTCGCTGGCCAGCTGACGCAACTCGTCCAGTTCAGCATCGTGGCTCGCGGCGATCACGCCGCCTTCGCGTACCATCACCGCCGGCTCTTCAGCCAGTGCCTGTATCAGCATGGCCTGCAGGGCCGGATCCACCGGAATGTCGGCCAGGCAGCTGGCCAGCAGGCCATCGGTGGCTGGTGCGCCGTCGCTCCAGAGTGCAGGATCGGCAAAGTCATCCTGCGATCGGGCCGTGAGCCCGGGCAATGCCGCAAGCGCATCGCGCAGGCTGGCCAATTCGCGGGGGCGTATGGTCTGCATGGACAGCCGGGTCGATAGCCGTTCGAGATCCGGGAGGCCGCGCAAGGCCTCGCGCAACCGGTCCAGACCACCGCGCGCGGTACCATTGCGCAGTTGCGTGATGGCATCCTGGCGGGCCTGCGCCTGCGGATTGTGACGCAGCGGCGCCTGAATCCAGCGTCGCAACTGGCGGCTGCCCATGGGGCTCTGGGCGTGATTCAGGGTACTGAAAAGCGTGGGCCCGGCACCGTGCCCCAAGGGTTCGGTGAGCTCAAGATTATGTCGGGTGATGGGGTCCAGCACGACATAGTCGCTCGTGCCATCCTGTGCCAGACCCTGTACATGGGCCAGCGCCTGGCGCTGTGTGGTCTGCACGTAACGCAGCAGTGCCCCAGCGGCACGCAGGGCCAGCGGCTGGTCATCGAGGCCGAAGGCGCCGGTGTCGGTGACTGCGAAGTGCTGCAGCAAGGTGTCCCGCGCGCCGTGCCGTTCGAAATGCCAGTCGGGCACGTGGGTGATGGCTGCCTGGGTTGCAGGGGCGGCGCTGCCTTCGGCACAGACCAGCTCGGCAGGCGCCAGGCGCGCCAGCTCGGCTTCGAGCAGGGCCGGGGCGCATTGGCAGGCGCGGAACTGGCCATTGGCCAGATTCATCCAGGCCAGCCCGATCTGCTCGCGCCCCCCCTGGCGGGCCTGGACCACGGCAGCGATGTTGCGGTCTTCGGCGGCCGGCAGCAGGGCGTCGTCCGTGAGGGTACCGGGCGTCACCAGACGCACGATCTTGCGCTCCACCGGCCCCTTGCTCTGGGCGGGGTCACCGATCTGTTCGCAGATGGCCACTGAAATGCCCTGGCCCACCAGGCGCGCCAGATACCCTTCAAGCGCGTGAAAGGGTATGCCTGCCATGGGGATGGGCGCCCCCCTGGACTGGCCGCGCTGCGTCAGCGTCAGGCCGAGCGCCCGCGCACCGCGTTCGGCATCGGAGTAGAACATCTCGTAGAAATCGCCCATGCGGTACAGCAGCAGGTGCTCGCCCGCCTGTGCCTTCAATTGCAGGTATTGCTGCATCATGGGAGTGTGGCTGGAGAGATCGGGCTGGGTCATCAGTGTCGCAGGTCGAGTGAAGCCGGGATGGTGCCGTCATTGTAATGACTGCGCAATCCGGACGAAAAAGATTGCGCTGTGACTCACAGGTGGAGAGCTTCGTCTTCAGTTATGTTTCCGGCGTGATCTTCAATCTGCTCCAGTCCGTCTGATGGGTGTTGGCCTGGGCCCAGTTGGAGATGATGTGTCCCTGCTTCAGACGCTTGGCTCAGACGCAAAATCCGGTGCGATCCCAAAATTGAATCCGCCCGGGTTTTGAGGAGGCTCCAAACTTTGAGAGAATGGAGTTATGGCAAATCAATCATCTTTTTCCCCTGAAGTTCGTGAACGTGCGGTGCGGCTAGTGCAAGAGCATCGCGACGAAT